>OAVW01000090.1_pt1 | contig 30759 bp, 20 predicted proteins | sample 1495321 | NCBI WGS metagenome assembly OAVW01 (sample SAMEA2580108, study PRJEB22360) | human gut metagenome | biome: human gut; feature: human-associated habitat; material: faeces | place: Denmark | collected 2008/2010 | reverse complement strand
ATACGATGGGCAGATGCCTCAGCAGAAGCAGTAGTAGCCTCCGCAGACGCAGCACCCTCAGCAGAAGCGCTCGGGCTCAGTGACGGAACCGGCGAAGCAGACGCAGTACCCGGAGCGCGACGCACCATACGCCATGTGCCGTCCTGGTAGTGCGCCACAATCTGGCCAGCTACCGGCTTACCCGGGTACTTGAATACCTCGGTCAGCGGCTGCACACGATCATTAGTCTTGCTGTACACGCCAGCACCCTCCGAACCATCAATTACCATCTCGGTTGCCCAAGTGTAGTAGCCGGTGCGGGTGTCCTTAGTCGGGCGGTCAGCAGTCAGCGACAGAATCATCGGACGCTCCGAACCGATCACCCAGCCGCTCTCCGAAGAGTACATGCTCTGGAAGAATTCAGCCACAGTCGAGTAGTCGCCGGTGTGGTCAATGTTCGTGAAGCGTACACCGTCACCGGTCAGCAGCAGGTAGTTCAGGGTAGCCTGCCAGTACGCGATGAACGCGTGCAGACCCTCAACACTGTTCTCACGCAGCTTCGCCGGCTCAACCGGGATTGCAACGTTTACAGCCTTGTGCTCCTTGGTGCCGGGCTCAAAAGTGCCGGTGGAGGAGTAATCGGCAAGAACGACCTCACCCTTCATGCTGGGGCCGGGCTCAACGGTGGTGGTTGCCTCCGCGGTGGGGGAGGCAGACGCGGTAGCGCTCGCGGTTGAAGACTCGGTGGCGGACGCGCTTGCGGTCGCTGAAGATTCGGAGGACTTCGAGGAACATGCGGCAAGAAGCGCTGCGGTGCCCAGGCCCAGTGCGGTCAGGGCGGTGCGGCGGGTATACATGGTAGACATGGGGCTCTTTCTGAGGTGAATAAAGTATGTGCCGGTATTGAACTAATTCCAGAATATCGCAGGGGAGCGGTCAGCCCAATGTTGTGTGCGCCTCCAACGCCGTAAAAGCGGCGGTAGATGACGAAAAACACGGGGCACAGAGATTCTCGCACGACTACGATATGGCCGGGGTTCTAAACGGAGACGCCGGAGCTGCTGCCGCTTGAGCCGGCTGAGCTTGATGCCAGCTTGGCGGGTTCATTCCGAACCGTCCAGGCGCCATCCTGGTACTCCAGGATAAAGAAGAACTCATAATCACCGGGGCCGCTACTCAATGATGCCATGGTGAGTTCCCTGCCATCTGTGTAGTGGATCTTTGCTTCCTTGTTGTAACGGCCAACACCCAGCCAGCGGTACTGTTGTTCGTCAACCTTCTGCGGTGCGTCCTCGGTCAGCTCTGCTGAGAACGGCGCATCAGTGCCGTATATCCAGCCAGTGTTCTTCTCATAAAATTCGACGAAAGGTTCGGCCTTGTAGATATCGTTCCGGTTCGTATCCACAGCCTTAAAGGGCTCAATATCGCCGGTAATCATAAGGTAATTGAAAGAAGCCAACCAGAAGCCTATGGCGGCGTACATGCCCTCCGTCGTTTTAGCTTTCATATCTGTAGGAGGGACAGGCTTGGGTGGATTCTCCGCCTTCTTCGAGCTGGTTGCGGGAACGTAGGTGCCGCGTGATTCGTAGCCGTTGAACTTCAGCTCGCCCTTGTATGAACGCTGTGCCTCGGGCGTGCTCTGGTCGCTGAGCGGGCGAATATCGCTGGCGCAGGCAGTCAAGGAGGCGAGCGCGACGGTGGCGGCGATGCCAAAGGCGGCGCGTCGGGTCACGAAGGTGGACATAAGGTACCCTTCAATAGATTATCGGTGTATCTATTTCAGGGTACCTTAGTGTATTTGGGTATGTTTATGATTTCTTCGTTGTCAAACCTTAGAAAATGCTACAAAAGATACGTTAGCTAACGAAAAGTGCCGTTTACTAGGGAAAGTGTCACCATATTCTTAAGCTACCGCTTTCCTGCGCTGGCATTTTGCCACGTTGCAGCTGTTCTGCGCAGGTATTTTCCTATGCTGGTATCTTGCCGTGCTACTGCGTCCTAAACGTTGAGGCCAGAATCGCTTCCGCCCGAGGGCCCAGGGGAAGTCGTTGAGGAACTCTTCGTCTCAACGGTGACCATCCACGCATCGTTTCGATATTTCAATATAAAAGTGATCTCATTGTCATTGGAGTCACCGCTCGCACCAGCCAGACGAATGTCCCTGTCCTCGGGCACGTAATGGAGAACAGCATCCTTATGGCTGTGGACAATACTCTTCCAACGGTATTGCTCATCGTCGACCTTCTGCGGGGTCTCTTCGGTCAGATCAGCCACGAGCGGCGTCTCGGTGCCGTACATCCACCCCTCATTCTTCTTGTACAACTCTACGTATGCTTCCATCTTCTGCACGTAGATGACGTCCATGTCCACGGCCTTGAGCGGCGTATCGTCGCCGGTAACGGTCAGATAATTCAGGGACGCGACCCAGTAGCCTATAGCTGCGTACATGCCCGAGGTCGTCTTCGATTTCATGTTCTCGGGAGGGGTGGGCATAGGCGGGTTCTCCGCCTTCTTTGTGCTGCTTGCGGGGCGGTACGTTCCGGTGGACTTGTAGCTATTGAACTTCAGCTCGCCCTTGTAGGGGCGCATCGGGTCAACTACGCTCGGGTCCTCCAGCGGGCGGATATCGCTGGCGCAGGCAGTCAAGTGGGCGAGCGCGGCAGCGGCAACAACGCCCAGGGCGGTGCGTCGGGTAACGAAGGTAGGCATGAGAACCCCTCAATAGTTTGTTCGTGTGCTTTTAAGCGTACCCGAGCAGGTTTGTTGGCACACTCAAAGCCGGCACCTGCTCATCTGGGGGAATAGTTCAACACGACCGTACGCAGGCCATGCAAAAAAAGGGGAAGCCCCCGCAGGTAGCCTCAACTACATGCGGGAGCTTCCCCTGTATCTCTTCCTCTAAATCTAAAAGTGACCGCCCGTAAGAGGCTTTGGTTTTCTAGCCCTTAGACTCACTCTTTTTGGAAGAATCCACGTCGGAGGAATCTTCCTCGCTGACCATGAACCAGGAGCCGTCCTTGTAGTCCATCGCAAAGTTAGTCGCTTCGCTCTTGGAAGATCCCTCCTCAGCTAGGGGAATGGGGTCCTGGCCCTCAACGTGGAGCTTCGCCTTGGGGTCCTGGATGAAGCGTCCGATCCAATCGTAACGGTTGGGGCCACCAGCGACCTTCTTCGGGGCATCAGTCAGAAGCTGAACGGTAACCGGTGCATCCGTGTCGTACACCCAGCCCTTGCCTGTGGAGTACACAAGAACAACATTGTTGTGATCGTTCGCAAACTCGCCGGCGGGGTCAGCCTTCTTGAGCGGCTCGTAATCACCGGTCATAAACATGTAGTTGAAGCTTGCCACCCAGTAGCTGAGGAACTGGTACATGCCCTCAATGGTTGCCTCGTTCATCTTCTCCGGAACAATAGGCTTCGGCACGTTCTGCGCCTTCTTCTCAGCCGTGGCAGGAACGTATTCGCCGTTCTTCTCGTACTTGTCGAGCTTCACCGTGCCCTTGTACGACTTCTTAGCAGACTCAGTCGCTGAAGCAGATGCCGAGGCGGATGGGCTCGCAGACTCAGAAGCGCTGGCACTCGCCGAAGCCTCACTGGAGGCGGAGCTATCAGCCAGCGGACGAATATCGCTAGCGCACGCAGTCAGCGCTACAGCCGCGCCAGCACCGGTAGCAGCAGCTAGTGCGGCACGTCGAGAAAGAAAAGTTGCCATGAAAAATCCTTAAGTAGTGCGTAGGGTCATGGGCCTAAGCCCTAAATCTTATGCGCCTGTAAGCGAGGTGAATCCCCGCCTCTAAGACGGACTCAGCGAAGATGGTCTAGGTGTTCTTAGCGTTAGCCTCATCGGATGCTTTGGTGCTCGGGCTCGCAGTGCCCTGTCCGCGTATCTTAGTGGGGTAAGTGAACCATTTACCGTCCTGATACGACAATTTCAGGTCGGAAAGCTCAGGCTCCATGGAAGTGTTCTGGTACATAGGCCTGTTTCCCTTACCCTCAACATGCATCATCGCCTTAGAGTCCTTGGACAGCGTGATACGCCAGTAGTAGAGGGAGTCGCTACCCGATACCTTCTCAGGTTGCGGGGTCATCATCTCAGCCTGAAGCGCATGCTCCGAACCGTAAAACCACCCCTCATTGGACTCATAAAAAGTCACGTAATCATGGAAAGACTTCACATCCCTGCCGGAGGGGTCAGCCTGCTTCAACGGCTCATCGTCACCGGTGAGCACCAGATAGTTGACGCTGGCAAGCCAAAAACTAAAGGCAGAGTAGGCACCATCAATACTGTTCTCATGCATATTCGCCGGTGGGAGGGGCTTGGGCACATTCTGCGCCTTGTGCGTCTCATCCGCGGGGATGTACTCGCCCTTTTTCTCGTAGTTGTCGAACTTTACCGGCCCCAGATAAGACTTCTCAGAAGAGCCACCCGCAGAAGCGGATGCGCTAGCAGAAGCGCTCGCAGACTCAGAAGCGCTGGCACTGGCCGAAGCCTCACCGGAGGCGGAGCTATCAGCCAGCGGGCGGATATCGCTGGTGCAGGCGCTCAGCATCGTAATAGCGCCCGCACCGGCAGCTAGTAGGGCTGCACGTCGAGAAAGGAAAGTCGTCATCAGAAATCCTTAAATAGTGCGTATCAAAAGATGAGGGAAACTAACTATCGTTGTTCAAAAGCATGCGCCACATGCCTTCTTTGTACTCCATGATGAACTTCGTCGTGCGAGGAATCGTCTTTTCCTCCTCAACGATAGTCGCATCAGGCTCACCCTCAATGTGGTACTTAGCGGCAGAATCATACGCGACGGTCACAAGCCACTCATAACGGTCCGGCTTATTAGCAACCGGCTGAAGCTCATTCTCCGCAATCTCAATCTTGTACGGCTGATCCGAACCGTAAATCCAACCCAGACCCGACTCATAGAGCCTAATCATGGTCCTAGAGTTCTTCAAAAAAGCCTTCGCCGGATCCGCCTTCATGAGCGGCTCAACGTCGCCGGTCAGAATCAGATAATTCTGGGACGCAAGCCAATAACCCATCAGAGCATAGGCGCCCTCGGGGCTGTTCTCCTTCATCTTCTCCGGGATCAGAGGCTTCGGCACGTTCTGCGCCGGCGCATCCGCATTCGCGGCAATGTAGGTGCCGTTCCGTTCATAGTTATTGAACTTAATCGGGCCAACATACGAGCCGGGAGTGTGACCATCCGTCGGAGAAGGTGACGCCGAGGCGCTCGCAGAAGAGGAAGCCGCGCCAGAAACAGTAGCAGAAGCCGAGGCAGAGGAACCGCCGGAACCCTGAGATATTGAACCCTGTGACAGCGGGCGAATATCGCTAGCGCACGCAGTCAGCGCCGCAAGAACACCGGTCGCACCAACCCCCAGGAGAGTACGTCGAGTGAAGAAGGTAGTCATCGGAAGCCCTTCGTTGGAGCCAATACAGAGCAAATCACGCCACACACCGCGGCAGGCATACGCACCCCGTACAGACCTATCAGTACGTCAATGTATATATTTTTAAGGTTACCCGAGAGCCACCAAATAGCCCCGCGACCACCTCGAATGTTCAGAAAATTAAGACCCCACACCCAGCGTTTTACCAGGCGCGGGGTCTTAGGGTACGAGAAGTCACGAGGAGAGTGAACCCTCTGCAAAGCGGCAACTACGCGGCGCTAGACAGCTCCCACTTGTCGTCCTTGTACTCCAGACGGAACCTCGCCACCTTCTTCTTCGACTCATCAGCGCTCGCCGGTTTCTCGGGCTGATTCTTATAATGCCGCACCATCTTGGGATCCATGTAGAGATAGCCTTCCCAAATAAAGCGAGTATTATCGCTGCCCGGCACCTCACGAGGGGCATCCGTTAGCAGCTCAACAATATACGGAGTTTCCGTACCGTACACCCAACCAGCACCCAACGCATACACCTTGAATATGCTGGAATATTCCTCCCAGGCGTAGCCTTTATGGTAAACAGTATCTATCGGGCCCATATCGCCCGTCATCAGCAAATAGTTCAAGCTCGCCAGCCAGAAACTCAAGAAAGCATACGCACCATCAACGCTGTGCTCCTTCATATTCGCCGGAGGAACAGGCTTCGGCATATTCTCAGCCGGATTCGTAGCGCTCGCCGGAACATACTCACCGGTCTTCTCGTAGCTATCGAACTTTATCGCACCCTTATAGGACTTACCCGAAGACGGAAGACCCGAAGCTGCAGAAGCACTCTCAGACGCCGAAGGAGAAGCGCTCACAGACGCTGCGGCGGAAGCAGTTTCGGAGGCGGTCGCCGCCTCCGACGGAGAAGCCGAGCCGGTGCTGCCAGCCAGAGGGCGAATATCGCTAGCGCACGCAGTCAACGCAGAAAGCGCACCAGCAACAGCAACACCCAGAGCGGTACGTCGAGTGAAGAAAGTAGTCATCGGAAGTCCTTCGTCGGAACCTTCACCCCCAAAGCCATCAGCACGGGGCTCACAACCTGCAGGTAAAGACCGCATGTAGTACGTCAATGTATATACGTTAAGCGTACCCGAGGCACCCTCCGACGACCCCGGCCATCTACCGGGTTTTCGCCTGAGTATTCCCTGTATTTCCACAGAGTTCCGGCAGAATTTTGGCAGGGTTCCGACACAGTTCCGGCACAAAGAAACCCCCGCCCACGGTGCATTACCGCGGGCGGGGGAGACGCCTACATCAAACCGTTAGACCTGAACCGTTAAGGTGGGGCCTAGACAGCAGAAGAGCTCGAGGAAGAACCAGATGTAGCCGAAGAAGAGTCCTCATTGCCGGTGAGCATAAACCACTTACCGTCCTTGTACTCCACAGCAGCCTTCATCAGCTTGCCGTTCGGGCTAGAGTCCGTCTTAAAAGGTAGATCAGACTTACCCTCACGATGAATCTTTGCATCAGGGCTGTAGTTCATGTAGCCCGGCCAGTTGTAACGGCTACTGCTACCGGAAGCCTTCTGCGGCGCACTAGAAACCAGTTCAAGAGTAACCGGGGTATCCGTACCGTACATCCAACCCAAATCGCTCTCGTACATGAACGCAAATTCCTGCAGGCTCTTCACATACACATCTGCAGGGTCAGCCTTCTTCATCGGCTCAGCATCACCGGTCATTAGCGCATAGTTGAAGCTCGCCAGCCAGTAGCCAATGAACGCGTACATGCCATCAACGTTCTGCTCGTTCATGTTCGCCGGAACGAGAGGTTTGGGCACATTCTGTGCCTTCTTCTCAGCCGTGGCAGGAACGTACTCACCCTTCTTCTCGAAGTTATCGAACTTCACAAAGCCCTTATAGGACTTGTCAGAAGAGGAAGACGAAGCCGATGCCGAAGCGCTCGCGGATGCGTTTTCGGACGCATTCGCCGAAGCCTCACCGGAGGGGGAACTATCAGCCAGCGGACGGATATCGCTAGCGCACGCAGTCAATGCCGCCAGTACGCCGGCACTGGTAGCACCCAACGCCACGCGACGGCTCACACCAGCAGAGACGGGGGAAGGGCTCATCATTATCAGCCTTTCAAAAGAAGTCAACAAAGGAAATTGAGTGAGCTGACAACCCCATCATACCGGCAAGCACGCAGATACCCATCAACGGTCGTCATTTAGCGCCAATGGCAAAGCACCCTAACACCGCTGCAATCTGATACCGCCACACAGCACCACAGGGCCTCGGCATAAAGAAACCCCGCCCACGGCGCATGACCGCGGGCGGGGAAGAAGTCTACCTCAAACCATCAAACCATTAGTTAGAGAGCAAAGCTTAGACAGAAGAAGACTTGCTGGCGCTACCAGGCCCAGAAGAGCCATCCTCGTCGGTGAGCATAATCCACTTACCGTCCTTGTACTCCACGCCAACCCTCGTCAGATCCTGCGAGCTATCCTCCATAAAGGGCTCATCCGGACTCTCGCCCTCAGTATGAACCTTGATGTCGGTGCTGTACCGCATGTATCCCAACCAGTCATAGCGAATTCGGCTACCGGGAATTTTCTGCGGCAAATTAGAAATCAGCTCAAGAGTAACCGGGGTATCCGCACCGTAGAGCCACCCCAGATTATTTTCATAGGCAGCCGTCAAATTCTGGTATTCCGTCAGTATGTCCGTAGACTCAGCTTTCTGCAGCGGCTCAGAATCACCGGTCATCAGCAGATAGTTGGAACTCGCCAACCAATAACCAACGAACGCGTAAATACCGTCAACGTTCTGCTCGTTCATGTTCGCCGGAACGAGAGGCTTGGGTACGTTCTGCGCCTTCTGGGTAGCAGTCGCGGCAACATACTCGCCCTTCTTCTCGAAGTTATCGAACTTTACGAAGCCCTTATAGGACTTGCTGGAAGAAGCAGAAGCCGAAGCGCTAGCCGAGGCACTAGCTGAAGCGCTCGCGGATGCGCTTTCGGACGCACTCGCGGAAGCGGAGCTTGACGCTGATCCATCAGCCAGCGGGCGGATACTACCAGCACACGCAGTCAGTGCAGCCAGCACACCAGTGCCGGTCGCGCCCAGCGCCACGCGGCGGCTCACACGGGTAGATATGGGGGAAGGGCTCGTCATAATCAGCCTTTCAAAAGAAGTCAACAAAGGAAATAGAGTGAGTTGACAACCCCATCATACCCTAAAGTGTGCAAATAGGTATCAAACGTTTCTACTTGTATCCTTTTGCGAAGAAAGGTTTAAAAAGCTGCAATTAGTGCACTAGGATGCCGAGGGGCTCGCAGAATCCGAGCTCTTACCAGCGTCCTTATCCTTCTGGGTGCTCATAAACCAAGCACCCTCCCTATACTCCACAACAATCCTCATCGCCTGACCCTGAGAATCCTCAGCCCCCACAATGGGCTTATCACGGTTATCACCCTCGGTCAGATGCCTCTTCCCATTCTGATCAACCAGGGAACGAGCACGCCAATAATAAAGAATGCGGTCGCCCTCAACCTGCGTGGGAGTGTCCGTCAGCAGGTACACAGACATCGGCTCACTCGTGTCATAAATCCAGCCGCGCCCCGTCTCATAGAGCTTAACCATCGGCTCAAGCTCCTTGGTGTAGTCAGTGCTAAGATCCGTCTTCTTCATCGGCTCAATATCACCCGTCAACGCCAAATAATTAAAGCTAGAAATCCAATAGCCAATCAGCGCATAGATACCGTCAATACTCAGCTCCTGTACCTTCTCCGGCATGATCGGTTTGGGCACATTCTGTGCCTTCTTCTCAGCTGTGGCAGGAACGTACTCGCCGGTCTTCTCAAAGTTATCGAAGGTGACCTTACCCTTATACGACTTATTCGCAGGCGGCAACGCTGGCGAAGCAGAGGGGCTCGCGCTCGCTGACTCAGAGGCGGCAGTATCAACCGGCGGATGCACTGTACGCGCACACGCGGACAACACAGCGGCAAGACCAACACCGCCCGCACCCAACACGGCGCGGCGGCTCAAGGCGACGGGCTTAGAAGAGGAGCTAGTCATCAGCAGTCTTTCGGTGAGGTCAACGGACGAGGGGGGAGTGAGTCGACACCCCCATCATACCGGGCGCACCTTATAGCAACCGTAAAGCACCGGCGAATAACAAATACCCGGGTGCATACGAAGACACCCCATAGCTGCCACACAACAAAAGACAGCTACGGGGTGAACAACGTAATACGCCTCAACTGAACCGGACGCACCGGCTAACAGAGCAGCTAACGGAGCAGATGCGCAAAATTGCGGCGCGCATGAGCCACCTTCGGGCTCACCACAAACGCGCAATAACCCTGCGCCGGATTCAACGCGTAATAGTTCTGGTGATACTCCTCAGCCTCATAGAACACTCCCAGGGGCTTAATCTGCGTAACAATGGGGGAGGAGTACAGCTGCTGAGCACGCGCCACCGCACGCTCAAACGCCTCACGCTGCTGCTCATCCGCGTAGAAAAGCACCGAACGGTACTGCGAACCGGTATCCGCACCCTGACGATCCCAGCTAGTCGGGTCGTGGCTCGTGAAGAAAATATCCAGCACCGTATCCAGGTCAATGACCTGCGGGTCAAAGCTGAGCTTCAGCGCCTCCTGATGCCCGGTCGCACCCGAACACACCGAACGATAATCAGGGTCGGGAGTATCGCCGCCCGTGTAGCCGCAGATGCTCGCCTCAACCCCGCGGAACTGGCGGTACACCGCATCCAGGCACCAGAAACAGCCGCCAGCAAGAACAACATCAGTCATGATTCCTCCTTGAACTATAAAACCACACTATCTGAAGAACACCGCCGAGCCGCATAATATTCCTGAGCTACCGCCGCGCCACCTGCCACAATAGAGGTATGACTGAAAAACTAGAAACCCCCACCCTCGCAGAAGTCGTCGACGCCTTCCATACGCTCTTCCCGCCGCAGCTCGCCGCCGGATGGGACGCCTCCGGCCTCGTCGCCGGACGTGGCGCCGCCAAAGTGAGCACCGTCCTCTTCGCAGTAGACGCCCTCACCGCCACCGCCGAAGAAGCCGTAGCCGAAGGCGCGCAGCTACTCATCACCCACCACCCGCTGCTGCTACGCGGCGCAAAGTTCATCCCCGACAGCGACTACAAGGGCAACGTTCTGCATACCCTCATCGAAGGCGGATGCGGCCTGCTCGGCGCGCACACCAACGCAGATGCCGCCGTTGAAGGCGTGAACGAAGCACTCTGTGACGCTATCGGCCTGATTGACCGTGAGCCGCTTACCGAAGCACAAACCCAGGTACTTGACGAGCAGGAACACGCGGTAGGAACCGGCCGCCTCGGCACCCTGCCCGAAGAAATCACCCTCAAGGAGCTCGCAGAACGCCTCGCAGCGGCACTGCCCGCGACCGCCGGTGGCCTGCGCATCGCCGGACGCGCCGACCAGCCGATCCGCCGCGTCGCCCTCTGCGGTGGTGCCGGTGACTCTCTCTTCGACGCGGTGCGCGCCACCGACGCGCAGGTGTACATTACCGCCGACCTGCGCCACCACCCCGCCAGCGAATTCCGCGAAACCGCACGAATTGACGGCAGCAACATCGCACTGATTGATTGCTCCCACGCCGCCAGCGAATCCCTCTGGCTGCAGTCGGCGGCAAACCGCCTGCGCGCCCTACTCGCTGAGCGTGGCTTCGCTATCGAAACGAAGCTGTCCGCACTGAACACCGACCCGTGGGACTTCACCGTCTCCACCGGCGTGGCAACAGGTCAGGACGCGCACTCGGCAAGCACGGAACCCGCCGCCGCATGGACCAGCCTGACTGAAAAGTAAGCGCTGAAAGTAGCCGCTGAATGGCTGCCAAGAAGCAGGCTTCAAAAATTTAGGCACAGTAAAGCCCGGCCTGTACGAACCCGACAGGAACCTTTCCCAAGGATCCTCAAGGGAACGTGCAGACCGGGCATTACTTTTGAGGGGTATTATCCCGCAAACGCAGGCGGTCTAAGCGACCTTACTTAGCGCGAGCCTGGAACGCCTCAATCAGAGTCTCCAACTCACCATGAGTCACCATGTACTGAGCATCGAAAGCGCCGTTAGCGTTCAGCACCACCTTGTTCTGCTGAGCCCACAGAATCTCACGGTAGAACGCCGAACCGGGAGCCACATCACTGTACGGGGAGTCGCCCTTAACCGCGGGCGAACCAGCCGCACGGTAGGTGAACGCCGCAACGGTAGCGTTCGAAATGCCTGCATCAGCATGGAACTTGCCGTCCGACCAGCCGAAGGTAATACCCTTCTGACGAGCCCACACGTACGCGGGGAAGTTCGGGTCGGTGGTCTTCACATCCGGCCAGGGAGAAGTCTCAGGCAGCTTCACCTCGGGGGTGCCCGCCTGAATGTACAGGGCAGCTGCGAGCTCACCGCGGGTAGCGAGGGTCTCCAGCTTTTCGTCGGAAGGATCAGGGTTCTGGTTATCGTCCTCATTGGGGTCCTGAGCGTTGGGCAGGTTAGCATCCCTATAACCGTTCGTGCCGTTCAGGTCCAGGTCCTGCCATGCGAGTAGGGTACCGCGGCCCTTGGTGGACCTGCCCACGACCGGTGCGATCAGCTTACCGTTATTGCCGTAACCGTCGTTAGCCCAGACCTCAATCACATACTTCTTCGAAGCATTCAGAGTGTTTGCCGGAAGATTTACGGTACCGTTCAGGTTGCCATCACGGTACGCCGAAGACTGGGTGGGGTGGTCAAACTCGATAATGTCGCTGGTTGCCAGAACCGGGGTGTTCGAGCCCTTCTCACGAACCACGAGCTGAACGCCCCTAACGGAGTGAATATCGCCGTTAAACCCCTGGCCACCAACGTTCAGATCCTGTGATTTTGCGGGGTCAGTCACAGCGTTGTAACCCAGGCGCGGTGCGAACGGCGCCGGCTTCTCGCCCATAGTATTCAGCACCTGGGTGCTCACCACGTTCTTGCTGGTCCACAGATCCTGAGCGGTCAGCGGCTTCTGATCCTTCTGTTCAGCAACCACGCGAATTTCGTAGAGGACATCGTACTTGGTGCCGCCGGTCGGGTCGTGGAAGTTGTCATCATCGATGAAGTAGTAGGCAGCAAGCTTGTACGCCTCAACCTTCAGATCAGCCTCAAAAGTGCCGTCATCGGCAATGGTGAAGTCCTGACCCTCCACGAAGCGCAGCATCTTCGAAGTCGGAATCTCGTAGCCGGAGGGCGCGTAGTTCGCGGGAGCAATGTACAGCGCCACGGTGCCGTGCTGAGCGCGCCACTCCTTGGTGTAACCTGCGCCCTTCACATGAACGGTACCGCCCTCAGTCGTGACGAGGGAGGGGTTCACGCCGTCGTACTTGTAACCGTCAGGGATGGAAACCTCAAGGGTCGGGGTAGCCGCAGCGTCCTGGTCGGCTACCTGCGGGGTAGCGGCAGCAACAGCGGCATCAGCGGCAGGAGCTGCATTCTGAGCCAGTGCCGGGGCCAACGGCAGAACCATAGCACCAGCCAACGCCAGCGCGCTGCAACCTTGAGCGGCGCGGAGGAAAGAATATTTAGAATTCGGAAGCGAGGACATAAGACATCCTTAAAGTTGTTTCTCGCAGGGCTCTGCGGGCTCAACGGCGGGTAGGGAATTCGCCGTTGAATCTGCACGCGCCCTATGAGAAAAGTGGTTGAAAGCCCCGTCGGTTGCGGGGACATTTTCACCCTATCAAACCCTCAGGTAGATGTCAGAGAACACTCAAGGGAAGCTTGAAAGTTTTGAGGCGTTTCACAGGTTGATCAGCCGGTAAAAGCTGAACCCCGTGCACCCGGTGAGAAGAAGACTCTCAGGATGCACGGGGTATTGAGGCTAGAGTCAGCCTGGCTTACTTAGCGCGGTTCTGGAAGTTGAACAGCATCTGCTCCAATTGACCACGATTCACCAGGTCCGTCGCATTAAAAGAGCCGAAATCCGGATTAATGACATACTGCTGAGTGGACCACAGAATCTCACGGTAGAAGGCGGAACTCGGATTAACATCCGTGAACGAAGAAACACCAGAAACAGCCGGGGAACCCGCTGCGCGGTAGGTGAACGCCGCAACGGTAGCGTTCGAAATGCCGGCATCCGCGTGGAACTTACCATCAGACCAGCCGAAGGTGATGCCCTTCTGACGAGCCCACACGTAGGCGGCGTAGTTCGGGTCGTCAGTCTTCACATCCGGCCAGGGGGAGGTCTTAGGGAGGTTCACCTTGGGGCTACCCGCCTGAGCGTACAGCGCCGCCGTCAACTCGCCGCGAGTAGCACGCTGCTGCTGCTCCTGGTAGGTGAGCTTCGAGGTCAAGGTCTTGTACTCTCCCTTAGGTACGGTAGCATCCGCAAAGTCCTGAACACCCTCAAACTTCAGATCCTGACGGCCCATAAGAACACCGCGGTGCTCCGGCGCCAAACCCACAATCGGGGTGATGAGGGGCCTGTCCTTCTTGGTGAGGTCGTAGTCGTAGTCGCTCCACGCCTCAATGACGTACTGCTTAGACGGATCCAGGGTGTTTGCGGGGAGCTTGATGGTGCGGTAAAGAGTGCCTCCCTCCAGGCGGGTTACGCCATCGGGACCTTCATAGTAGGACTTCATATCGCTCATCGCCAGGACGGGGGTGCCGGTGCCCTTCTCGCGAATCACGTACATGGCACCCTCACGGCCGGGCAGCTCCTCACCAACGAAACCCTCACCCTGAATCAGCAGTTCCTGATCCTTCGTGGTGTCCTTCAGGGCATCATACTTCCACTTAGGTGCCAGGACCTGCGGATGGTAAGCGCGGGTGTACATCGGGTGGTGGGCGATAACGTTCTTGCGAGCCCAAATATCCTCAATGCTCGACTGGGGCTGGCCCTTAGCCTCGGTCAAAATACCCGTCTCGTAACGCACCTCATCCAGGGTGATACCCGGGAAATAATCAATGGGAGTGTAGAAGCTCTCCAGAGCCTTAGCCTTGATGGTCAGCTTCGCCTCAAAAGTGCCATCATCGGCAATGGTGAAGTCCTTACCCTCTTCAAAACGGAGCATCGACGTGGAAGGCTCAGCGTTACCGGGGCGATCCTTCGTAGCAGCAATGTAGAAGACTACGGTGCCGTGCTGTTCACGCCATTCCTTGGTGAAACCGGTACCCTTCAGGGTCACGGTGCCGCCCTCACCAGTGTACAGAATGCCGTCATAATCAGCGGAGTACGTCGGCTGTGCCGCTGCGTCCTGAGCAACCGGCTTGGGGGTCACAGCATTTGCCGCCGGTGCATTGGCAGCAGGTGCCGCATCCTGGGCGAGTGCCGGAGTCATCGGCAGAACCATAGCTCCAGCCAGCACCAGTGCGCCGCAACCCTGCGCCGCACGGAGGAAAGAAGACTTAGAGTTCGGAAGCGAGGACATACATCATCCTTACGGGTCGTACCCATCGGGATGATGCGGTTTCATAGGGTTTCTGGGGTGAGAAATCTCCGTTGAATCTGCGCCAACCCAATGAGAAAAGTGGTCGAATATCCCCATCGGTTTCGGGGACATTTTCACCCTATCAAAGCGTTGAACAGATGCCAGGAAACACTCAATGGAGACTTGAAGGTTCTGAGGGTTTTCACAGGTTGGCCAGCCACTAAGAACTGAGAACCCAGCACGCTAAACTCAGCAAACTAAACCCCGAAAACAGAACCCCGCGCTCCCGAATAGAAAACCATTCGGGAACACGGGGTTATTCGTGCGACTAGTGTCGACAAGCAGAGCCAGTTTAGCGGGCCAGCTTATCGAGTCTGGAAAGCAGTCAGAACAGTTTCCAGGTGGCCGCGAGTCAGCAACTGCTTAGGAAGGAAATAGTGACCACCGTACACAGTAGGCAAATTCTGGCTCGCCCACAGAATCTCACGGTAGAACGGAGCACCAGGCTTAACATCCGCATAGGGAGAATCGCCCTTCACCGCAGGAGAACCCGCCGCACGGTAAGTGAACGCCGCAACGGTAGCGTTCGAGATACCAGCGTCCGCGTGGAACTTGCCGTCCGACCAGCCGTAGCTGATGCCCTTCTCACGAACCCAAATGTACGCAGCGTAGTTCGGGTCGTCAGTCTTCACATCCGGCCAGGGCGACGTCTCAGGCAGCTTCACCTCGGGCGCGCCAGCCTGAAGGTACAGAGCCACCGCCAGCTCGCCGCGGGTAGCGCGTTCCTTGCGCTGCTCATCGGTCAGACTAGGCTTCTTATCATCAGTGTTGGACGCATCAGAACCCTTAAAATTCAGGTCCTGAGAAGCCAGCAGAGTACCGCGGCCCTCGGGTGCCTTACCCACCACGGGAGCGACAAACTCGCCGTCCTCGTAACCGTTGTTACCCCACACCTCCACGACGTACTTCTTCGCCGGATCCAGAGTGTTCGCCGGGACCTTGACGCTACCGGACAGCTCACCGTTCACGAACTCAAAGGCTCGGTCGTGGTGGTTGTACTCAATAAGGTCACTGGTTGCCAGAACCGGGGTGTTCGAACCCTTCTCACGGATTACATACTGAACACCCTTGGGGGAAGCAATCTCACCGTAGAAGCCGGTACCCGAGAAGTAAATATCCTGATCCGCGGTGGTGTCGCCCAGAGCCTTGTACTCCACCTTGGGAGCAAACTTCTCAGGGCGGTACGCCTGAGTCTGCACCGCAATACGTTGCACCACGTTCTTACCAACCCACAGGTCCTTAACCGTCAGCTGGGGGTCACCCTGCTTCTCAGCAACCAGGTCAACCTCGTAACGCACCTCGTAACGCGGGATACCGGGGAAGTAGTTGCGAGGCTCGTAGTAGTTCAGCAGCGCGCCCGGCTTGACGGTCAGCTGAGCATCCAGGGTGCCGTCCTCGGCAATGGTGAAGTCCTTACCCTCTTCATAGCGGAGCGGCGTATCATCAGCGGGCAGAACGCTACCATCGGGAACGCCCTGAGAAGCGGCCAGATAAACCGCCACATTGCCGTGCTTCTCACGCCATTCCTTCGTGAAACCCGAACCCTTCACGTGAACGGCGCCGCCCTCGGAGGTGTACAGCAGCTGAGCCTTGCCATCGTACAGAACCTCAAACGTCGGGGTAGCCTCCTGAATAGGCTTAGCTCCCGGAACATCCGCAGCCTGCGAACCATCAGAACCATTGAAGTTCAGCGCCTGAGAAGCGAGCAGGGTGCCGCGGCCCTCGGGTGCCTTACCTACGACAGGGGTAATGAACTCGTCGCCCTCGTAGCCGTTGTTGCCCCACACCTCAACGGTGTACTGCTTCGCCGTATCCAGGGTGTTAGCGGGAATCTTAACGTTACCGTTGAGGAGTCCATGCTGGTACTGGGACGAATACTCGGGGTCGTTGTACTCGATAATGTCGCTGATAGCCAGGACGGGGGTGTTCGAGCCCTTCTCACGCACAACAATCTGAACACCCTTCGGGGAGTTAATATCACCCTTAAAACCCCAACCAGAGAAGTTCAGAACCTGATCGTTACCGGTATCCTTCAAAGCGTTGTAGCTCCAATGAGGAGCGAACTCATCAGAAGTAGCAACAGGATTCTCGCGGACGCGATGATCCGGCAGGGAACCAGCAACAGCCGCCGCAGGAGCATCCGCAACAACATTCTGAGCAATCGCAGGAGACATCGGCAGAACCATCGCGCCAGCCAACGCCAATGCACCGCAACCCCGTGCTGCACGGAAGAAGGACGAAGCCTTGAAATTCGGAAGAGCGGACATAATCATTCCTTATCGGTCGAACCCATCGCGCCGATGCAGTTTCTAAAAGGTGGTGAGGAATCTTCGTCGAATCTGCGCCAACCCAATGAGAAATGGTCGAATATCCCCGTCGATTCAGGGGACACTCTCACCCTAGCAAAGGGTTGAACAGATGTCAGGAACACTCAAGAGAGACTTGAAGGTTCTGAGGGTTTTCCCAGGTTGACCAGCCGCTAAGAACCCAGCATGCTGAACTTCGAAAAACAGAACCCCGTGCTCCCGAACAGAAAAACCATTCGGGAACACGGGGTTATTCAGAGGGCTATCTTAGCGAACCTAGAAAGCCATCATCAGAACCTCCAGCTCACCGCGAGTCACCGTATGCTTGGGGTCAAACGTGCCGCTGGTGCTCAGTGCAACCCTGTTCTGACCAGCCCACACAATCTCACGGAAGAACGCAGAATCCGGGGTCAGATCAGTGTACGAGTGCCAGTCATGATCAAGGGTAGGGGAACCCGCTGCACGGTAGGTGAATGCCGCAACCGTAGCGTTCGAGATGCTTGCCTCCGCGTGGAACTTACCGTCAGACCAGCCGAAAGTAATACCCTTCTGGCGAGCCCACACGTAGGCGGGGAAGTTCGGGTCGGTGGTCTTCACATCCGGCCAGGGGGAGACTACCGGGAGGTTCACCTTGGGGCTACCAGCCTGAGCGTACAGAGCCGCCGTCAGCTCGCCGCGGGTAGCGCGTTCCTTACGCTGCTCATCAGTCAGGCTGGGCTGCTTACCCTCATCAGCGTCAGACCCCTTGAAGTTCAGGTCCTGAGAAGCCAACAGCTCACTGCGACCCTCAGGTGCCTTGCCCACCACAGGGCCGGCATTCTCGCCGTTCTTGTAGCCGTTGTTAGTCCAAACCTCCACCACGTACTTTTTCGCCGGATCCAGAGTATTCGCCGGAACCTTCACGACGCCGCGTACCTTGCCGTTCTTGAACTCAGAAATATGGCTAGGGTGGTTATATTCAAAAATGTCGCTCGTCCCCAGAACCGGGGTGTTTGAGCCCTTCTCACGAATCACATACTGAACACCCCTGGAGAAGTTAAACTGGCCGTAGAAGCCGGTACCCAAGAAGTAAATGTTCTGATCAGCGGTAGTATCACCCAGAGCCTTGTACTCCACCTTGGGAGCAAACGGGCTGGGTCGGAACGCCTGAGTGTACAGCGCACTATGAAACAGCACGTTCTTGCCAGCCCGCAGATCATCAAGGGTCAGCGGGGGCTGACCCTGTTTCTCGGTAAACATGCCAATCTCATAATTCACCTCATAACGCTTCTCGTAACTCGGAGCACCGGGGAAGGGGACGCGAGGCTCGTAGTAGTTCTGCAGCTCACCGGGCTTGACCCTCAACTGAGCATTCAGGGTGCCGTTTTCAGCAATGGTGAAATCCTTACCCTCCTCAAAACGGAGCAACACATCCTTAGCGGGTAGGAAATCACCGTCGTCAGGAACACCCCGAGAAGTAGCAATATAAAACACTACTTTGCCGTGCTTATCACGCCACTCCTTGGTGTAGCCCCAACCCTTCACATGGATGGTGCCGCCCTCAGCGGTGTACAGATACGAATCCTCGCCGTCGTACCGGTACCTGAACGTAACCTTCTGCGGGGTCTTACCCGGAATATCCGCAGCTGTCGTGCCGTCAGAGCCTTCGAAATCCAGCTCCTGGGTAGCAAGCAGGGTACCGCGGCCCTCGGGTGCCTGACCCACGACGGGGGTAATAAACTCGTCGCCCTCGTAGCCGTTGTTACCCCACACCTCGATAACATAATCTTTTTCTTTATCCAAGGTGTTTGCCGGAATCTTCGCCGTACCGTGGATGTAGCCGCTCTGGTAAGCGAAAGCCAGATTCTCGTGGTTATATTCAACGATGTCGCTAACCACCAGAACCGGGGAGTTCAAACCCACCTCTCGCACAACAACCTGAACACCCTTCGGGGAGTTAAAATCACCCTCAAACCCCCAACCCCAGAAGTCCAGAACCTGATCCTTATCAGTATTCTTCAACGCGTTGTAGCTCAAGTGAGGATAGAACTCATCAGAAGTATCAGTGGGATTCTCACGGACGCGATCACCCGGCAGAGAACCAGCCGCTGCAGGAATATCTGCAGTAGCATTCTGGGCAAGCGCCGGAGTCACCGGCAGAATAATCGCACCCGCCAGCGCCAGTGCACTGCAGCTGCGAGTTGCATACAGGAGTGAAGACTTAGAGTTCGGAAGAGCGGACATAAACATTCCTTATCGGTCATGTCCATTGCGCCGATGCAGGTTCTAAATAGGAATGAGAAATATCCGTCGAATCTGCGCCAACCCAATGAGAAGTGGTTGAGTGTCCCCATCGGTTCAGGAAACACTCTCACCCTAACAAACCTTCAAGTAGAAATTGGTACGTTACTCAAGAAAAACTTGAACCTTCCGAAATATTTCACTGCGTGCATGATGCTGCGCACAGGAAACCCAAAACCCAGGCGGCCCCAACCCCCAGACAGCCCCGCGCACAGTCCTCAAAACACAAGAGGCCCCGCACTCCCAACAAGGAGCACAGGGCCGCCAAACACACTAACCAAACGCTAAAGCAAAGCGTCAAAAATACGAAGGGGAAAAACTACGAAGTGCGGAAGTATAGGTACATCATCATCGCAACACGACCACGAGAGGTCTGAGCCATCGGCTCAAAAGCATTACCCTCAGACACCGTCGACACACCATGGCGAGACGCCCACACAATCTGACGGTAGAACGGAGTCGCAGACGAAACATCGCTAAACGGGGAAGTACCCGACATCTGAATCTTCTGCGCACCATCAGCACGGTACAGAAGCGCCGCAGCGGAAGCATTCGACAAGCGCGCCTCCGCATGGAACTTACCATCAACCCAGCCGGGCGTAATACGCTCCTGACGCGCCCACAGGTACGCATCATAGTTCGGGTCAGACTCATCAACATCCGCGTACGGCGAATGCTCCGGACGGGTCACCGCCGGCGAACCCGCCAGCTTATAGAACATGGTGATCAACTCGCCACGAGTCACCGGATCCTCAGCACCAAAATGGTCCTCAGAAACCGGCTCCATCGTCTGGGTACGAACAGCCCAGCGAATACCCGCATAGTACGCAGAATCCTCAGTGGCATCAGCAAAAATAGTGTTCGCATCCGGCGCGGTCACGGACGGACGCAGAATCTTCGGGCCCTGCGTCGAAGAACTCGACACCAGAGCAGAAGTAGAAATCGCCGAAGCGGGCGCCGGCGCAGCAGTATCCGCCGAAGAAAGACGCGCCTCCGACGAATCATAAAAAGAGAAAAGAGGTGAGAACGGCAGATACAAAACACCCGCCAGCGCCACAGCGCCAACAGCCAGCTCAATACGGCGGCGCTTACGCTTCTTCGACTCAGCCTGAGAAGAAGCCTCGGGGGTGCCCTCCGGTGCCAGCAGAGGTGCAGAAGAATTATGGGCAGTATCAGTCGACTGCTTAAAATCCTGGGACATAAATCCTCAATGTGGTTGATGTGTCGGTGTGTGATGGGCTCCCTCTAGTTCTACGCACCCAGCCGGATAAGGGCGCGCACCAAGGGGGCGCAACAGTCCTAAGCATAAACCACAGCTTGAAAAATATTAATTTACACTCCACAGAACATTCTTAAAAAAGGGGAGTAGAGCACCCCAAAAATCCGCCCAATAGCGGGTACCGCATGAGGCGCGCCCCACATGCGGTACAGCCCACATTAGCGTGTTAGCCGGCAAAAATACCTCGAAAAACCGCGGAACAGCACCGGGCGACAGTCCCGCACGCGCCCCTACAGATACCTTGCAGGCACCTCATAAACGCCCTGCAGGAGACACAGAAAGCCGGGCCGGCGGGATAAAACCAACGTTTCATCGCCGCCAGCCCGGCATAATCTCTAGAACCTAGAAGCTAAACCCAGTGAACTAGCAAAACCCTAGCGGACCTTGTAGTTCATCAAGAAACCAGCCAGCTCACCACGGCTCACCAGCGCAGACGGGTGGTACTCAGAGCCCGGGAAAACCTGCAGCTTCTGCTGCTTAGCCCAAGTAATCTCACGGTAGAACGCAGAGCCGACCTTTACATCGGTGTACGGCGCCTCAGTCGCAGTAACCGACTTCTTACCATCAAAACGGTACAGGAACGCCGCAACAGTAGCGTTAGACACAGACGCATTCGCGTGGAACTTACCATCAGACCAGCCGAAAGTAATACCCTTCTGACGAGCCCAAATGTACGCAGCGTAGTTCGGGTCATCGGCCTTCACATCCGGGTACGGGCTAGTAGCCGGCAGATCAACCTTCGGGGAACCAGCCATACGGTACAGTGCAACAGTCAGCTCGCCGCGGGTCGCATCATCATTAACGCCGAACCAATCCTTCTCGCGAGAATCAATCAGCTTCTGATCAGCAGCCCACAGAACAGCCTTGTGGTTCGCGTGAGCAACCGGAACATCAGCGAAACGCTCACGAGCCTTCTTGTTCGCAGACTCACCGGTCAGGGTCAGGTAATCAGCCGCGATGCGCTCACGCTGACCATCTGCGTAGTTCACGGTCACGAAAATAGCGTAGTGGCTATCCTCATCCAGCTTGGTGCCGTCAACGTTAACGGTCGTCTCAAACGCGCCGGTCGCCACACGGTCAGCGCTCAGAGTGATGCTCTCCAGAGCCTCACCGGTCGGGTTGCCATCAGCCTCAGCAGCCGAGAACAGCACGTTCACGGTAGCACCAGCGGGGACGTCGAAATCCTTACCCTTCACACGGATAGTGGTCGAAGAGCTCAAATCCACCTTGTCAGTGCTCAAAGAAACCGAAGGAGACTCCTTCTTAACGTTCTCGCCGTTCACCGGAACAAACGCCTGAGTGCTCAGCGCCTGGCTGTTCGCCTCATCGTTATCTTCCGGAACGTTGAACTCGAAAGTCTGAACAACATAGGAGTTACCGGACTTCAGGGTGCCCGCCGGGATGTCCAGAACAGTCGAGAAACGGCCGTTGGTGTAACCCATGTACTGACCAAAGAAAGCAGAGTAGGAGGTGAACTTAGCCTCCGACTGTGCCAGCGCGGGGCCGGTCGCCTTACCGGTCGCCGGATCAACCGCACGAACCGCAACAATCAGCGACTCGCTACCGTTGTACGAAATGTTCTGGAAGCCAGCACCGTTCACAGTGACCTTAGCGTTCTCAGAAGCATTCACTGACGAGGCGCTGTACGACAGGGTCAGGGAATCAACGGTGGGAACATCCGCAACCTTCAGTTCAGTACGAACCTCATCCGCAGGAATCCAGCCGTCTTCAGCGTCATCGCGGTAACCGAGCACAACATCGAAGGACGAGCCATTGGCCTCCAGATAGTTAGCGCCGATAGAAGCGGTCAGGTTCACGGTGCCGTCAGCCGCAAAGGCGGAGGCGGGAACATCCTGAACATAGAAGGGGTAATCACGCGGGTGGTGCGGCGGGAAAGCAACGCTTTCACCCTTCGGAACAACGTACAGGCGGAACGACTTGCCCTTAACGAAGTCCTTGGAGAAACCGGAGCCGCTAACCGTCACGTTGCCGCCCTTGAGAATATCAAAAGTGCCGGAGGTAACCTGCAGACGCTGAGCACCCTGAGCCTCGCCCTGTGCAACAGCCGGGGCTGCTACCGGAGTAGCAGGTGCGGCAAACGCGGGGGAGAGGGGCAAGAGCATGGCGCCCGCCAAAGTGAGGGCGCAGCCGCTCTTAGCCATGTTTTTGGGTAGCGCAAAGCGCATGTGGTTGGGAAGTGAGGACATTGTTATCCAATCAGTTTTTATCGGTGTCACGCATCGAGTGTGGTGCGCATAAACACCGTAGCAAATAGTTAAGACATGCCGGAACCTGAAAGGTCATCAGCGCGAAAAATGTCTGTGTGTTTTATTGCATGTCTTAAGGTGAAGTATAGCTTTAAAAAGTATGTGCATGACGTGGAAAATATGCCTAAATAGTGTGCTGATAAGCACAAACGCTGGTCACTGTACAAAAAAGAAAGCACAAAAAACCCACCGCATTCGAAAAATTCGCACCTATGCAACCTCTGCAGGTTGAGAATATTCACAATGCGGTGGGCAAGGCAACATAAAAGTCACCCACAATAAAAATGGCACATAAACAGAGCCATAAAGTCGCCTATTTGACGAAAGCCAACCAGAATGGCTAACACCACGGAGAGACACTATGTGAGACGGCTGCCGCCGTGCTCCATGCGGTATAGCATCAACGCCAAGTCATAGACGGACGTTGTCTCCATGAAAAAGCGTTCGTGTTCCCAATCCCCGGTGTAGCCCCAAATGCGTTGCTGAACAGCCCACCGAGATTCACACCAGAAAGCGCTACCCTCCTCCAAATCCAGAACCCATGGGTTAGCGCTCACCTCAGATTCATCCGACCCCGGCAGGCTACTGTTACGAGACTGCGGTGCGGCAGTCGGCAAGCCGGGAGACACCATACCGCGCGAACGCTGATACCTATACAGGAACGCCGCCGTCGAATAATTGTGCATGTTCATCTCCGGGTGGAAATTCCCATCCGCCCAACCGAACGTAATGCCCTTCTGACGAGCCCAAATGTACGCCGCGTAGTCCGGATCATCCGGAGCGATATCTCCATAAGGGCTCGTCGCCGGAAGCTCAACCTTCGGGGAACCCGCCAGACGGTACAGCGCCACCGTCACATCGCGGCGCGTCATATCGCGTCCCTCACTCAAAGAAGAAAACTCAGGAAGAACCTGACGGTGCTTAAACCATGCCCAGGCGGCGTTGACCTCCTTATTCTTCGTAAACTGCAGTTGCAGATCCTTCGAAGTAAGCTGCTCAACCGACTCAACCGTACCGTCCTTGCCGGCAGTCACCTTTTCCAAGAAGAGCCTGTACGAGCCGTCATAATTCAGCGGCGCACCGGGGACGTTTAGCTTCTCATCCACCGTGCCGTCATGGATGTTCTCAGCAGCAATCTCCTGCACCAGCGTTTTCTGACCGGCCAGATGTCCCTGCTCATCAACATGCCGCATCGAGAAACGGTAAGAGACCCCAGGCTGCTTCTTCAAGCCGACGGCGCGTACCTGAAGGATATTTTCCTCATCATAAGGGCTCACCGTCGTAGCCTTCAGAAACATCTCAGGGCTAGCCGATTCCTTATTAAGCGAACGTGCCGGAATGAAATCTGCAACATCATTCAGCAACTCACCGGGGTAATTCTCATCCTCCGGACGGTCTTTACCGTAGAAACCAATCTTATAGACCTTACCCGGCTTAAGCGTGCCCCCAGGAATCGTAATAGACGTCTTAAAATGCCAATTCAGGAAATGAAAGCGTTCTCCACTAAGAGAAGCCGGGTACGGAATCCGAGTGGTGAATTCTGGTTCGCCTACAATCTTTCCGGTCTTCGGGTCGACTTCATAAAAAGCCAGAAGCGCGGGGCCATCCTTGCCCTCTCGACTACCGCTCGTAAGGATATGGAACCCCTCAATCGTCAGAGTCGTATCCTTCCACGGGTCATCAATTGCGGGCACACTGAAAATGTACGTCGTCTCAGTCGGCTTAGGGTCCTGCACAACATTAATAGGTGCACGCGCCACAAAACGGAATTCGGACGGCCAAAAATCCTTCCGGTGACCCTTCTTGTGGTACGTCAGAATGACGTCAAAAAGAGTGCCTTCTTTAGCCTCAATAATGTACGGCCCAATATTGAGGAAGAAGGTGTAGCTCCCGTCTGGGTTTTCTACCATCTGCTTCGGGTTGGGGTCACGGTCAAAGAGGTAGCCAAAGTAGGCATATCCGTCAATGCGGGCATGCGCGGCTTTGAAGTACGAAGAACCGCGATCAACCAGAGAAAATTCGTAGAATTCGTAATTCTGACGGAATTCAGCACTGAGCGGAGGCGTCGTCAGCGTGACGGTGCCTCCTCGAGTAATGTTGAGAGTCTCGGGAGAGACTGTAAACCCTTCCATTTCAGGATGGCGAGATTCATCTACCTCCGGAAGCGAATACGTGGGTTCGTCAGCATCTTCTTGAGCTGCGGCGGGGGAGGCGGGGGTCGCCTGTTTCGGGTCTGCCTGAGCGGGTGCAACCTGAGTTGGCTGGTTAGATGCCGTCTGAGTCGGTGTTGCAAGAGCCGCCGGGGTGATACCGGCAAGCGGGCTCAAACCCAGCAGCAGTGACAGGCTGAGTGCGCGGGCGCTCGCCGGGTGGCGCGGGGTATCGGAGTGGCGCGGGGCGCCTCGTGGTGTGAAGAATGAAGACATCGTTATCCCATCTACAAAATTTATACGGTGATTGAAACGAGTGAGTAGATGAAGTGAGCGAAGACGTCGAGTGGATAAAGCGTGAAAAGAAAACCCCGAACAGCGGAGAAGAAGCCCCGTAAAGCCTGGTGCTAGGTAAAAGAACTCACAGAGGCAAGGAAGAAAAACAGAGGTGCACCGGCGGGCTGAAAAGCCGAACTAATCCGAACATTCCAGCCCACCGGTTACTACGACCGGGCGCTACCTGAGGTGGCTACCGCCGTGCTCCAAACGGTACAGCATCAACTTCAAATCACCAGAGGAAACGAAAGACCTATCAAAGTCCTCATAGACGTATTCCCCATCAACGCGGTAACCCCACATGCGGTGATCAACAGCCCACTGAGCCTCACGCCAGAAAGCGCTACCCTGACGAACCTTATGCTGCCAACCGCTAGCACTCCGAGTCGCATCCTGGTTGCCCGGCACAGACGAGCTACGCGGCAACGAAGCAGAGGTCGGCACCTTCGGCGTGACCTGACCCATCGCCTTCTGGTACCTGTACATGAACGCCACCGTCGACGGGGTCGAAAGCTTCGCCTCCGGGTGGAACTTGCCGTCCGCCCAGCCGAACGTAATGCCCTTCTGACGAGCCCAAATGTACGCGGCGTAGTCCGGGTCGTTCGTTGCCACATCCGCGTACGGGCTAAAAGCAGGCAGCTCCACCTTCGGGGAACCCGCCAGGCGGTACAGCGACACCGTCACATCGTGGCGTGTCATACCGCTATGCCAGGACATCGGCGAAGGATTAGGCAAAATATCACGATCAGCAAACCACTGCTCAGCCGCCTGCAACTCATCCTCACGCGTCAGCTTCAGAGGAATATCCTCGACAGCAAGCTGCTCCACCGACTCGCCGGCACCATCCTTACCGGGGGTGACCTTCTCCAAGACCAGACGATACGCACCCGAATAGCTCAGCTGCTGAGCAATCGTCAGATTCAGCTCCACCCTGCCATCCTTGATGAGGTCAGCGGGAATCGCCTGCTGGAGCACCGTCTGACCGGTCAAACGCCCCTGCTCATCAACGTGCCGCACCGAGAGACGGTACGATCCTTCACCCGGCGCAGAGAGCCCGGTAGCGCGCGCCGTAAACAAGTTCGTCCGCGCGTACGGGTTCAGCCCCACCGACCCAAGGTGCAGCGTGGGCCCCGCAGAGTCCTGCTCGGGAGAATGCACCGGAAGGAACTCCGCAACATCATTCAGCATAGAACCCGGAGAATCTTCCATGCCGGGGTAAGGCAACCCGTTCCCATACATACCAATAAAGTAGAGCTTGCCCGGCTTCAACGTACCCGCAGGAATCTTCAGCTCCGCACTGAAATAGTTATTGCGGAACCACCTGGTGTTAACCCCGTAGTACGTGTAGTCATCCCGCTGAGTGAACACAGGATCACCCACCATCTTTCCCGTTGCAGGGTCAGCCTCATAGATAGCGATGACCGGCCAATCATTACCAACCATTTCACTAGCCTGGGAGAGGATATGGCGTCCCTCAACCCGCAGCGTCGTATCCTTCCACGGGTCATCGATAGCGGACTGACTGAAAGTGTAGGTCCCACGGGTCGGCTGCGCATCCTGAACCGTATCAATATGCGCGCGGGCATACAAACGGTTCGACCTACTCGAAGGTTCCGGCTCAAATTCATCCGACGGGTAGTACGTCATCACCACATCGAAGAGCTCACCGTCGGCAGCCTCAACGTACTGCGGGGGAACCTTAAACGTGTAGGTGAGGCTACCGTCCGGGTTCTCCCGCACCTGATGCTTCAAATCCTTGAGCATTCCGCCGTACTCGTCGAGAGGCTCATAACTATTGTGCTCCGCATACACGTACACCGACCCGCGCTCCACCAGAGCCAGCTCGTAGAAAGTGTACTTCTTACGGAACTCGGGGCTCAACGGGGAAGTCGTCACCGACACCGTGCCACCCTGAGAAATATTGAGGGTTCCCGAATCGACCTTCAACTTAACATTCGCCGGGTTCTCCCAATCAACAGCATCAGCGGCAGGAGGGACCATCGGAAGCTGCGCGCTCACCGTGAACTTATGGCTACCGTACGAATACTGAGAATCCGAGAACACCACACGCACTTCAGCCATCGAACCGCGAGAAGAAGGCCTATTGTAGGAATCACCGTGAACCTTATACTCAACCTCCACGGTCAGAGTGCCGTCAGCATTGCGGGTTACCAGCTCGTCACGCTTATAGTATTGACCCGCTACATCATTCCTCGCAAAATATCCCTGCTCACCAGAGGTAGCGTTATAAATCGACACAGAGTCAAGGTAGTACCCCAGGTCAACCTCGGGGGAAATATTAGAAATAGTTACTTTATAGATGCGGTCCTGACCGGGATCAAAATCCTGCGCATCAACAGATACCTTCGGCAGGGTATTCCTGAACGAATTATCCTGATACGCCATGCGCGCAGGGCTATTACCCACAGGAACGAAGGGGAACTTGCGCGTCAGCTTATTCCACCCGTGGGTTTCTACACCGGAAACACCCAGGGAATACCCCTTACCGGACTTCAGAACTCCCGCGGGGATAGTGACCTTTTTCTGGAAATAGCCGTTAGGAATCAGGCCCTTGAAAATGCGCTGATTCTCTTCCGTATCCGGTGCCTTCAGTTCACCAAGCGAAGCCACATTATCGTTCGTGACCTTTCCCTGCTCGTCATGTTCGGATAGGGTGAACTTCACGGAGCTGACATCCTGAAAACCGGTGCCCGTCAGCGTCACCTCAATCGGCTGACCTGAGGCAATCTGCTCCTCAGAAATAGCCGAAACATCATAGGTGATGGAGGGAAGGACAGCCTTCGGGAGGTTGAACTCCACCGGCAGTGCCGTACGGACGCGATCCTCAGTGTTCCATGCGTAGGGGTGCGCATCGTCTACGGGGCGGTAGGTGAGAATGACCTCGTACTCCAGATCCGCTGGCAGGCTATTCGCCGGAACCGTCAGGTCAGCGCTGAAACTGCCGTCAGCAGCCGGTTTCGGGGCGTCAAAGACGAGGCCGCGGTGATCGACCTTTTGGTAGGGGTTGGCGTAGGTCGAAGAGCCCTTCGGCGCAATCGTGAGGCTACGCAGCTCATGATGCGCCAAGAACTCGGGGCTCAGCCCGGTACCCTCCACGTGCACGGTACCGCCGTGAAGAATGTCGAGGGAGCCGCTGGATACGCGCAGGGTCGGCAGGGAAGCATCCTGCTGATTGCCCTGCACGGGCGCGTTCTGTACGGGTGCGTTCTGGGTGGGGGTGTTTTGGGCGGGGGAGGCTGGCGCCGCCTGAGCCGCCACCGGCGTCAAAGCCAGTAGCGGAGACAAACCCAAAACTAGGGAGACACCAACAGCTTTTCGGTGTGCACTATGGGGCGGTTTAAAGAATGAGGACATCATTATCCAATCTGATTTTCTGCATGAAAGAGGGCGAATGAGAAAAGAAGTTGAGAGGATAAATGAGTGACAGTCCACCGCGCTGAGCCCGCACCGAATCCACATCGTAGAAGGCCCGTAGCAGCGGCATGCTGAAGTGCAATTTCAGCCTACCAACCCGCGTCTTAAACATTCAATGAAAACACGAGAAAAACATGCCGATGAGAGTTATAAGACAAAAAATTCAAAAATTACGCCCCGGCTTTATACAACCCCCAAACCCCAAAAAGACCACACAATAGAGAGACAAAAATGGAAGCATCACCAGCACTAAAAACCGCACCCAGCAGCGCCTGCACCAGAAAACGGGCACACGAAAAAAGGGGCATACAAAAAGGGGCGGTGAAAGAAAAACTCTCACCGCCCCTTCTATAGGCTATAGGCCACTATCTTCAGCTGCTGTTCGCAGAGGTCAACCCAAGCTAAAACACGCGGGCTCAACCACCCGGTTCAAGGCACCTGCCGAATCTTAGTCATCGATATAGGGGCTGTTGGGGATGGTGTCAAGCATGTCGAGCATTGACAGGACACGAGCCAGCTCCTCGCGGGTAGCAGTCTTGGTCGGACGGAAATCCTTGCTCTTATAGTGATAGCTCGTATCGATATTCACCGACGAGTGCAGCCACACCGACTCGGTGTAGAACGGGGCACCCGGCTTCATATCCTGCGGGGTAGTGGGACGGAACCAATAAGAACGACGACCGGGGGTAAGCATAAAGTAACGGTAGAAGAACGCAGCCATCGTAGCGCGGCTAGCCACCGCCTCCGGGTGCATCTTACCGTCAGACCAGCCGGAAGTCAGACCGTTCTGATACGCCCAAATATACGCCGGGTAACGCTCATCCTTCGGGGACAAATCCGGGAAAGGAGAATGCGCAGGAAGCTTCACCTTCGGCGAGCAGGCGCCTCGGTAGATTGCATCCATCAGGTCGCCGCGGGTCACCGCACGCTTAGGGTAGAAGCAACGTTCCTTATCGAGCAGCAGAACCTTTGCCTTACATGACCTGTAGATATCGGGGGCGTACTCGCCATCCATATCAATGTCCACAATGAAAGGTGCCCACGCGAACTCCGTGTCAATCTTGGGGCGAACTTCAAGAGTGCGCAGAATGGTGTACTGCTCACGGCGCGGACGAAGAGACAGGCGAACACCAAAGTCTGCATTCGGGCCACCGGTGATCTCAGGATCAATGACGTGATGCCTAATGTAGACATCATTCTCGATGCGCTTCTTCGGCTCAAGAGAGAAGAAATAGAACTGGGTGAAGCCCTTCTCCTTGGTGTAGTAGCCAACCTCAATGTACGGGGTGTACAGACCGGTATCAAGCACAGCCTGCAAGCCGGTAATCTCATAGCTGAGGTTGAAGCCGCTAATATCAAACGACGCCTCGGTAATCTTGAACGTCAGCGGAGTAGTCTTAACGTCCAAGGTGGCAGCCTGAGCGCCCTGCTCACCGGCATGGTGTGCGCCCAACGCGCCGGCGACTGTTAGCGCTGCCGCACCCTTAATGAGGGCGCGACGAGAGGAAAAAGTAGACATAACGTTGTCCCATCGATGTGTTTCTGAGTGGTTACTTCTACGCTAGCAAACCAATAACCATTGGGTAAGCCTCTAGTCGTTTGCTATACGTACGTGGCGTGACGTGTTTCCATGTGTGCTGAGTTGAGAATATGAGTGTTTGTGAGTGAAATACCCACCATCAATGGCGAGACGTTTAATACTATAAGCACTTCTGTGCACAAAAAGAAGGCGGATAGATAGACACTACCCGCTTTCTGCCCCGCAAAAACCTACCCGCTTAATGTGGGGAAATGTGGTTTTACAGGGGGAAATACATTTTTAACGCTCATAAAAATAGTTAAAAAATCTTTACAATGA
>OAVW01000066.1_pt1 | contig 36092 bp, 21 predicted proteins | sample 1495321 | NCBI WGS metagenome assembly OAVW01 (sample SAMEA2580108, study PRJEB22360) | human gut metagenome | biome: human gut; feature: human-associated habitat; material: faeces | place: Denmark | collected 2008/2010 | reverse complement strand
TCGGTGCCCTCTAAAAAAGACAAAAAAGGCCAGAAGGCCCCCCCGCCGTAATTACTTACGGCGGGGATCCTTTGTATATTGGCGGTATATCAGCTACACCTCAAAGGTGAGCGTCTCATAAGCTTTAGCGCTGTGCCAGCCACTTCTCAGCGGAGGTACCCAGAACCTTCAGCACGCGGCCAACCTGAGGCTCAGCCGCGGCCGCAATCTTCTTGCCCACCAGCGGGATGGAGCAGGAAACCTCGCCGTTGACGTCCAGGCGGGTCTGCTCGCCCTCGGGAATCAGGTGCTGGGTAGCCTGAGCGGACACGGGCACGCCGTTAACCTTCACCTCGGTAGAGACGGTGCGTGCACCATCAGCTGCCGGTGCGCTCACGGTGTCCACCTGAGTCATGGAGACACCGCTACCGACGAACTTACGGGCGATGTCCGGCACTCGCTCAGCGGGCACGGTGCGCTCCGTGGTTGCGGTGAACTCTGCGGAGGTGTCACCGGAAACGGAGAAGCTGCCGAACTCAACGCCAACCTCGGAGCAGACGAAGCGTGCGAAGTCCTCGCTGGAGAACGCCTCGATAACCTGCTCAACGCTTGCGTTGATAACGGTCGATTCCTGAACTGCCATAATTGTTCCTTTCGTAGTGCGCGAAAACCCCGCGCATTATCCCTTACTAAGGATACGGGGCGCGGGGTTTCACAACCAATGTAAAGACGCGAATCCACCTGAGAATATGCCGTGAACAAGGGAAAACATCCACAGCCTCTCACAGGGTGGTTGGAGGATTCGCATGCCGGTCTAAAAATGAGGGAAACACCTACGGGTGGCTCCCACATCGCATCACTAAGGATGCGGGGTTTAGAAAGCTAAAGCTTTTAGGCGTTGGGAGCCATCGCATCGATGCGAGCCATCTCAGCCTTACCCGCACGGTGTGCGCGAGCAGCCTGCTTCAGGCGACCCCAGAAGGAATCCTTACGGTGGGTCTTGCCAGCGAGCAGATCCTGCAGTTCCTCGCTCAGCTGCGCGGCAGAAATCTCCGGGGTGGAGACGTACGGCTCAGCGGTGCGGAACAGGGAGGGGTTCGCTAGAGCAAGATCCAGCTTAGCGAAGAGGTCTTCGCGGCTCTCAACAACAACAGCGTGACCGCGCTTCTCCATCAGAGTGGTGAAGGGGACCTGGTGGTTGTCAACGACCTCGTCGAACTCTGCGCGGCGCGGAACAGCCAGGGGCAGAGCGCCGGTGCGGCGTGCATCCTGGATGGAGCCGGGGCCGCCCTGAACCAGCACTACGCGCGCGGTTGCGTAGTAATCCAGCAGTTCGGAGGCGGGAAGAAGCTTGAGGTTGTCTGCGTGCTTAATGGGCGCAGTGTGACCATGCTGCACGAGGCAGGTGACCTTGGGGTGAGCTTCAAGATAAGCCTCAACCCAACGCAGAAGACGATCAAAAGTGTGAACGTCGGTGCCGAGGGACACCACCAAATCGTAAGTCTTGGTAGGAATACGAACGGGCGCGACGGCAGGAGTAAATACGGGCAGGTCGAACTTGGAAGTATCAACGCTGACGCGGGGGAAGTTCTGAATAGACATAGCCTATTCCTCTCTATGTATTTATCGGTAGTAACCCCGTATACCTGACGCAAAAAATCCGGAGGGCATCATTGGTATACGTGGCGGCGTCGTGCCGGAGAAAATGGTGAGTAATCTCCGCATACGCTTCTCTGGCGAGTGGTTAGTTCGCTTGGATGGTGAGTCCACAGTGGAGCGCACGACTTATGCGTATCTGTATGTTTAATAAATACTATACCCTGAAAATAACGCCCTCAGCACACGCGAGGACGCTATTTTCAGGATAAATTCATCACTCTTAGAAAATGGGATGAATCACACGAGAATCAGGGAAATTCTTCTGCTGTTCCTCGCTCTGAACAATAATTCGATCAGCAAAGGTGTACAACATCTTGCCGGTCATCGTCGGCAGAGTCGGGCGGTCAAAACACTCAATATAAAGAGTCTTTACGCCAAAAAGTTTAGCTGCAACAAAGAAAGGAACAGCAACACCTGCACCCGCAGAAACAACCGCATCCGGACGTTCCTTCGGAAAAATACGAAATGCCAAGAACAGATTACGAATAGCGTTCTTAATATTTCGGGTGGTCGGGTAATAAGCCCAATAGGTCTTCTCATCAGCCAGAGAAGATTCAACATCGGGTTGCTTAAAGCTAACCCACACGCGGTCATAATCCTGCCACGCAGCAGAAGTAGCCGTCAGATGCTTCAAGTGTCCGCCACTGCTAGAAACCAGCAGAAGCTTCTTCGGTGCCTGAGAGGAAGTTGCCTCAGTCATAGTGTTCTCCTAAAGCCCCAATACAAGAGAAAAATAAGAAGAGAAGATAAGGGTGAGCTGGTGGGCCGGCAACGCCTGCATCAGCAGAGCCGCCTCAACAGGCGTTACCGCACCCCAAGCTCAAGGACGAAGGACGAACCCGCACAGAGGCGAGGCATCCATCAACAGAACCCCGAGTACTCGCGGTCTGATTACTCGCGATCCAGGAACACAGCCAGAGCGTTCACGCCCTCAAGCTGATCCAGCTGAGCGAAAAGCTCACGAACCTGCTGTAGAGAAGTAGCCGCAGTCACCGGAACCAGAGCCACGCCGCCAGCCTGAACGAAACGCAGCTGGGTCGACAGGGGAGTAGCGGTGCTCAGGCTAATCACCAGAGGAGTCTCGCTCTTCTCAACCAGCGACTCGGGAGTGTGGCGGGTCAGGGCGTCACGGACCGAAGCGTAATCGGTGAAACGTGCGTACTCGGTGGGCAGAACGCGCTGCAGCATCTGGTACAGGTGCTCAACACCACGGTCAGTACCGGGCAGAATGACAATGCCGGAAGCACCAGCACTCTTCACATCGCCATCGGGAGCACCCATGGTGCGCAGCAGCATGAACGCGTCATTCGCCTCCGAAGAGGAACCCAGCTCGTGAACAGGGATGCCAGCATCTTCCAGACGGTCAGCGTAACCAACGTGACGCATGGTGCGGTCACGACCGTAAGCCAGCACAGCACCAATCAGCAGACCGGCAACAGCACCAACAATAGCCATCTTCACCGGGCCAAGAGCCGAGGAAGAAGAAGGAACCTGAGCCTCGCTCATCACACGGCCACCGGTAGTAGAAGTCAGCTGAATCTGCGCGCGACGCTCCTGCAGCTGAGAAAGCAGACCCGCACGGCCTTGGTCACCCTCGAGAGCAGAAATCTGCTCATCAATCTGATGCAGAGCGGAATCAACGCTGCTCTTCAGAGACTCGGAACGAACCTGCAGGTACGCGTTTGCCATAGCGTTAGCGTAACGTGCAGCATCCGTGCCGTTGGGACGGGTTACCTCAATATCCAGCACAGCAGTCTGGGAGGTGCCAGTCACCTTGACGGAGTTCATGAGGCGGCTGGTCAGCTGAGCCTCAGAGAGGGTATCGCCATTAGCAATCAGAGACTTTGCCGCGTTCTGTGCAACCTCGCGAGAGGATGCAACGCGAGACTCGGTCGCAATATCCACCTTCGCGGAGTTAGCGCTACCGGTACCGGCGGGATCAACCACCAGCGGGTAAACAACCAGCGACGCCTTAGAAGTGTACTTGCTATTGGTCATGTAGCCGTAGACGGCACCCGCCACAGCGAAAACCACAACCGACAGCAGAATCAGCAGACGGTGTCGGAAAATGCGACGTACCTGGCTGCCAAGGGTAACCGAGGAGGTATGAGAGGTGTTATCCATGAGGACATCCTTGAGGAAGAGAAACGGACACTAAATATCGGAGAAAAACTGTAGAAGAAGCGGAAGGCTAAGACTTCGCTCGGCGGGCGGAAAGGAAACGCTCAATACCGAGTGCTTTGCGGAAGCGGAACAACACCGCACCGTACACCGGCACCAGCAGCACCACGTACACGATGACACCCAGCACGCTCTGACCCAAGAAAGCCAAAGACGCCAGAGCACACACCGTCGGAACAGCCGCACCCAAGAATAGCGAAGGAGCCATCTCGCGAACCGAAGCGCGAATACCGACCAGACGGAATACCTGGTAGCTCGCCAGGAAGGTATCAATCAGCAGAGCCGATGCCCACGCCGTCACCGCACCGTATAGGCCCCAGACCGGAACCAAGGTGAAGTTCAAAGTCACAGCCACCACCAGCGAGGAAAGCTTGTTCAACAGCTGCCAGCGGCTCTTACCGCTCATCAGCAGAACAGACTGCACACCACCGGCACTCATTGACAGCATCGCCGCCGGGCAAATCACCCAGAGAATACCGGCGCCAGCCTCAAAGCCCTTACCGAAGAAGTGCAATAGCACCGGACCAAAGAACGCCAGGGAGAGGTAGAACGGCCAAGACAGAGCAGTCAACACGCGAGTAGTCGATAGGAAAATCTCTCGAGCACGATCTAGCTGACGAGTCGCCAACGCCGCACTAATCGACGGGCCGGTCACCACACGTCCGGTGTGCTCAATCATGGTACCCACACGAACACAACGGTTCACAGCACCATAGACACCACCGGCAGCGGCACCCAAGAACGCCGTCACCACCAGCACGTCAATCCACTCCAGAATCGTCTCCACAACGGTAGCGACACCGCGTGCAGAGCTGAAACCCCAGAACGAACGGAACGTCTCGGCCGGAGAATCTTCAGAAGGAAGAACCTCCACATGCTCCTCGGAGGGGAAGGCCCGTTCCAAAAGCCACAGAGCAACCACCGCGGTAATCGCCACCGGAACAGTCCAGGCGTACACCAGATCCATGAGCTGGCCCGAGAACAGAACCACCAACCCCACAGCCGCAAAACGCAGAGTAGGAAGCAGAACATTCTGCAGAACCGTAAAAGTCACCACACGGTGCAGGCCACGCAGAGCACCGAAGAACACCGTCATCAGCGCCGCAACCAGCACGAAAGCGGAGCTGACACGCATCGCTGCCTGATACTCGGGAGCCATCGGCACAATCTCGGTGTAGATGTAAACACCCGCCACCAGAAGCACCGAAGTCACCAGCGAAGGAATCAGACCGTAACGGATTAGCTGCGGAAGCACCCCGTAACGACCCAGCGCACGCTGAGCGCTCATCGTACGAACCAGACCCGTATCCGCGCCGAAGGTCACCAGCGAAATCGCAATCGCGAATAGCGCCATCAGACGGAAAAACTCGCCCGAACCCTCAGCACCAATACCATTCGACACCACCATCGTGGTCACGAACGCGATACCGGCACCGTACATCACACACAGAGAAGCAAGAGAACCGCTCTTCGCGAGGCTGGGCTGCTTATCCTTAGCGGGAGCCTTCGTAACCGGTGCATTCTTAGTGGAGGCGCTATCGGCTTGCACTTTCGAATCGGCAGACTCGGCGGTCGCCGAGGCAACCCGCCGGGACCCGGACAGATGAGCACCCGCCACAGCGGTAGCGCTCGCCGCTGAAGAACCTGCAGCCGAAGTACCTGAGCTCGATGAATTCGCCACCAAAGAATCGGGGAGTGAATCCTCAGAGGTAAAGCCTTGAGCCGGAGGCACAATGGACAGAGCCGTGGTTGCAGGAAAACGACCCGAACGGATGTCATCCACCGTGGGAGCAAACTCATCAGCAGAAGACTCTGCCTGAGAATCAGACTGTTCCACTACCGGATTCACATACTCGCCGCTCTCACGCAGACGCGCACGACGGCTAGGATGACCACCCATCGAATACGCATCATCAAAAGACGAAACCGAAGCGGTATCTAAACCACGAGGGGACTGATCCTTCGTCATAGCCCCTCACCATCCCGAATGGAACGCATGCACGCCATCGACGCGAGCATCAGAATGGTCAGCTGAGCGATATCGAAGCTGTAGAAGATAAAGACAATGCAACACGCCACCGGCACACTATGCAACCAGTACCCGGATGCGGTCTTCACTCGTGCACCGCTTGCCACAGTGCACACCATGAAGAGCGCGAACAGGGCAAGACCCACAAAACCGAAGCAGAACATCAGAGTCCACAGGTAACCCTGGGTACCCATTGACACGCCAATGCTCGGTTCCATACGCGGAGTGCCGTAACCGATAATCGGGGACTCCAAGGTCGCGTTCCAAGTAGCGCGGTAGAGCGCCGCACGACCGCCGGTGGAGTCCGAGTAGTCCTGACGACCCAGGATATTATCCACGGTGCCCGACGCAAAGAGTGCCACAACCACAGCCGCAATTGCCGCAACACCCATACCCACAGCACGCCAATTAGCTGCCAGGAACTGACGCAACAACACGTACGCTGCGCTGATACCCAGACCAATGAACATACCGCGGTTACTGGTCGCAATTGCCGGCACGGTAGAAAGCGCCATGCCGATTAGCAGCGCAATACGCAACCAGATGGAACGCAGACGCAACAGGCACGCCAGCATCACCGGGGTGAGCAGGGTGTACGCCAGACCCCAACTATTCGCGTAGGGGAACGGCGCGGAGGGTCGAATATACGCCTCGGGTGCACCCCAAGGACGCTGAACCTCAGCCAGGGGAGGAAGCATGTAGTCGCGCACCAGCGGGTTCTGCATAAAGCCAGAAGGCATGATGAAGCTCATCGGAGTACGCAGACGGAACTCGGGGAAGAGAACGCCGCCGTAACCCAGAACAATGAGGGTCACCCACAGAGTCGCCAGACCGCCCAGCAGCCTATTGACGCTAATAGAGGAGCGCGCGTTGTAGTAGTACAGGGCGTAAATGCCGGCACTGAGAATGTTCACAAAGCGCAGACCCCAACCAATAATGTCGGTGGAACGGGTCAGAGCAAGTGCCGCAACAACAACCCACACGCAGAATGCGCCCCACACCCACAGGGAACCGGGAACACGCACATTACCTCGAATAATGAGGTAAAAAAGCATGATCGCTGCCAGTACCAGCGGCGCAATCTGAAGCAGTCCCAGAGCCCACAGCGCCGGGAAGCCGTACAGCAACGCCAGCAGAGGCCACGCGGGGAGCTTCTTCTGCGCCGTAGACATCGGACGGATGCGCGCGCGGGCACGCAGAATACCGCTGGGCGGCGTACTAGCCGACCCTGCGGAATCCTTCAGCGCAACAGGCGAAGCACCCGGAGGGGAAAGAACGGAAGAGGAAACCATGTCTGTGCGATACCTGGTTAGAGACCTCGGCCGGTCTTCTGGACGAGATCAAGAAGAGTAGCGGGCTTAATAACGCCAGTGGACACAACATACGCCGCCCACGCACGAAGCTGCTTGGGGTCGCGGCGCAGAGCGGAGCGAGCGTACGCGCGCGCCTCCTTGTTGTTACCCAGGGATGCCTGAGCGTACGCAATCTGACCGGCAATACGTGCCAGGCCCTTGGGATCCTGCTCGAATTCGGGGAACTTACGCAGAATGTAGCTCAGACCGTCAACCATGGACTGCCACTTGCCAGAGAAGAAGGAAGGACGGTCCCAGAGCACCAGAATCAGCGGCTCGGGCACGCTCAGTACATCGCCGTGGCGGGTTGCGCGCAGCAGCAGGTCGTAGTCTTCACCGTAGGCGGCGGGCAGCTCCTCATCGACCAGACCGATGCGGGCGGGCTGACCGTCAACGCCGAGCAGGTCCTCGCGGGAGTACAGCATGGCGGAGGGGTGAATCTCGGTGATACGCGAACGCAGGAAGTCTGCGAAGGTTGCGCGCTCGGGTGCCAGGCGCACGATGTCCTGACCGCCGGAGCGGACGGTAATACCCGAAGAGATAGCGGCTGCCTCGGGGTTTTCGCGCCAGAGAGCGACCTGCTGGGTGAGCTTGGAAGGCATCCAGTAGTCGTCGTCATCGCAGAAACCAATCATCTCACCGCTGGAGGCGATGATGCCGCTGTTGCGGCCGCCAGCCAGACCGCCGGAACGGGTATTGGAGACAATCTTCAGGGCACGGTTTTCGCCGACCTCAATATCCTCGAGGCGGTCGGGCTCAACACGGTCAAAGACGACAACAACTTCAACGAAACCGCGGTAGCTCTGCTCAAGGATGGAGCGGATAGCCACGCGCAGCAGTTCGGGGCGCTTGCCGTTGGTCGCGATAACGGCGGAAACAGCAGGGTTGCGAGAGGTGAAGTGCATCATTGGGGTTCTCCTTACTCAGCGGGGGTCGCGAGGCTAACGTACTTGCGACGCATGGACAGCAGGACGGTTGCGGCATTAGCCAGCAGAAGCAGCGCGTAGACGATAACGAATACGGGGCCGAAGCCAACAAAAATATAAATCCAGCAGAGGGTGCCAGCGTCCATGTGCAGGTTGATGAAGGAGCGCAGGGGGCCACCGGTGGGAGGTGCCGCGGTCTTGCGGTTGTTGCGCAGCTGCTCAGCCAGAATCTGGCTCATGAAGTGACCGGCGGTCAGCGCGGTGAAAATCATGGGCATGGCAATAATCCAGCCGTTGAATGCGCTGGAGCCGGTAAAGGAGTAGTGTGCCGGGTACAGCAGGAAGGAGAGCAGGGTTGCCATGTGCACGGAGGGCACACGGATGGAGTCGACCACGTGGTCGAGCCACTCACCGGCGGGGGAAGACGCACCGGTCACGCGAGCAACCTGGCCGTCAGCAGAGTCCAGGCCGTAACCGAAGGCGAAGAGTAGTGCAACGCAGATACCTACACCAACGCTGGGCGGGCAGGTAATCAGAACGACGAGGCCTGCCGCGGAACATGCAGCGGAAATAGCGGTGACGCCGTTGGGGGTGATGCCCAGAGCGACAGCTGCCGCAGCGAAGTAGCGTGCTACTCGGCGGTTGACCCAGCGGGTGTAGGCGGGAACGCCAATGCCGGGCTTCTGCGCTGCTTCAAGAGAGCGCAGGGTATGAGAAAACTTCGCAGAAAATCCCGATGTGGGCGCGGAGTTTGGGGTGTGAGGTGCCTCAGAGGTGGACATGCACATTCCTTTTTATTCGGTGAGAGGAGTGAAGGAGAGTGAATTACTCCCTTTCGGGGTGGCTGCGAGAAAGTCCGGAAGTCCCGCACGCGAAAAAAGAGGTGGTTGGTCCCTTTTTTCACATACACCACTATATAGATATTTTACAACGAGATAAAGTGCGGCAGGGTGCGTGTGGCCAGGGGTAACAATTGTGTCGTAAAAAGCCACTGACAATGCGCTTTAGTGCAGATTTGCGTGTTCCTTCAAACGGAGTGAGGGCCTCGCTAACCGGGAGTGTAGACCCTTTCATCCTGTGAATTCTAGCTTTAGAAAATATTTCTGAATATTGTGCAGAGAGGCAGATAACAGAAACACAAATAACAAGAATAAATGATGCAAAAAACACAGAAAAGCGGGTATCACACGCAAATGGGGTTTGATTTTCTGAATCATTCAGAAAATCAAACCCCATTTAGCTGAGATTGTCTAGAAGGTATTAGTTCCTTCGGGACTGCATCGGAACGCGGGTTCCGACTCCGTTATTGACGGCACGTCGCTCGCCCCGGTCGGCTGCCGCATTGTTCGCGTTATCAACCACGGGCTGCTCAGCCTCGTTTGCTACGGGTGCCTCCGCCTCCTTGTCAGCTTCCTTCTCGGCGGGCTGCTCAGCAACCGGTGCCTTGGAAATAGCCTGCAGATCGAAGCTCACGTTCGGCAGAATATTGCGTCGCGGGAATGCCGGGTGAACCTCAACAGCGATGAGGTTCTCGCCAGCCTTCAGCTGAGAAGCCGGAACGGTGAAAGTTACCGGAGTCTTCTGAGCCTCAGCGGTATCTACCGAGCTGGAAGCTACCGTGCTATTCCACAGCTTGCCCCTGGTATCGAAGTTGGAACGACCAACCTCTTCACCGTTGACACCCACCGCAATAGCATCGTCCGCGTAAGTGGTCAGCACGAGATCACGGCTGGCCTGCTCACGAGTGAGCTGGATGGTGGTGTAGGCGTAGATATTGTGGCGGGAACGCACGAGCGGAACCTTAACGGAGGTGTTGAGGTTACCAGTACCGACCCCAATCGGGGTCTTGCCGGTCTGCCATGCTTCCTGCGCAATATCTTCCAGGCTGAAGTGGAAGTTGTACTTCCAACCGTACTTACGGTTGGGAGCCTGGGTAGAGACCATGTACTTCCAATCCGAGGCGTAGGGCAGAACAATCTGGTCCTTAGCGGCTTCTTCCTTCGGGTCCTCGGGCTTGGGATCGGCAGGCTTGGGCTCCTCAGGCTTGGGATCGGCAGGCTTCGGGTCCTCAGGCTTCGGATTCTCTTCCTTCGGTGCCTCGGTAGTTGCTTCTGCACTCGGGGTAGCGCTTGCCGAAGGGCTGGGGTCAGCGCTCGCGGTCGGATCAGCGGTAGGAGTCTCGGTTGCGGTCTCCGTGGGGGTAGGAGTCGGGCGAACCGGAGCTACCTGAACCGGAGTGGACGCAGAGTAGTTATCCGAGGTGTCCACAGCACGCACAAAGTAACGTGCGTTATCGGTGTGGTCAATCTCGAACTTCGTACCCGAAGTGCTTGCAATGACGCGGTCGTCACGCAGAATCTGGTAGCGGACACTACCGGTATCCTGCACAGCATCCCAGGTTAGAACGTCCTTATCGTCCTTCAGCTCGACCTGCAGGTTCTGCGGGGTAGCCGGAGGAGTCACATCGCGAGCCTCAAAGCGCGCAAAACCAACGGTATCCTGAGTGCCGTGAACACCCAGCGAACGGTGGATATCGCCACCAACCCACAGGGTGCCCTTCGAATCAACGAAAGACTCCCAGATACCGAAGCCGTGGTCACCCTTAATAGCGGGGGAGAACTCCGGCAGCATCTTACCGCTGTCCTTATCGAACGCAGCAACCAGCTTGATCGAATGAATCACGCTTGAACCGCCCACGGGGGTCCGCTTGTTACGCGAATCCTGGTAGAGGAAGTCACCGCAGTGGCAGGCGCCGTAGATGGTGTTACCGTGCAGGTGCAGATCCTGGAAGTCTCCACCATCGCGGGTAATCGCGGTGTAGGTGGGGGTCAGAGAGGCCTTATCGTAACGAGAGATGAGGTGCTCAGTACCGCCCACCCAGACGCCGGTACCGGCATCCTGAACGTCGAACTGGAAACCCCAAATCTTGGTTTCGTTGCGCAGGTCAGAGACATTAGCACCGGCAGGAATCTCAGAATGCTGGTACGCCCACGGGCTGCCCTTCTGCATATGCTGAGTAATATCAGCCACGCGGTAGGCAAGGCCGCCGTTGAGCCAGGTGAAGTAACCGGCTACGTAAACATGAGAATTATCAGCGGAGGCGCTAATACCGTTGACAGTACCGTTGAACACCTGGCGCCAGTTACGGTCTATACTCACAATGCCGGGCACACCGTTAGAAGGCTCACCCAACTTAAAACGGGCAATATTGCGCGAATACGCCTCACCCGCCTTGTCACTTTCATAAATGTGGGTAAAGGTGCCGCCAATATACACGTAGTCACCCTGACGGTGAATGGTCTTCACCGTCATGAACTCGGTGCGAATGCGATCTTCGACTCTAACCTGGGACCATTCAGGGGCAACCTCACCGGTCGTGGCGTCAACAACGACGAAGCTCTCATGCTTCTTACCGTTAACCAGGGTAAAGGTGCCGCCAACCGCCAGACGGTTATTCGGCAGAGCCTCAACAGCCTTCACCTGACCATTAACAGTCAGCTTGAAGTCGCGGCGCAACTCGCCGGTTTCCGGGTCAAAAGCAGCAATATTAGATTGCGCAACATGCTCACCGGTAGAGGACTCAAGGTACTCGAAGTCGCCGCCAATAAACACGCTGGAGGTGCCGTTGCCGTGATTGACCTCGGTGATGGCCTCAACATAGGTGTTCATCTCGGTGGTTTTACCGGAGGCGGTCTTAGCACTGGTGCGCCAGCGCCAATCCGCCGAACGGCTACTGGGCAGGGCACGACGAGCGCTCGCCTGAGTACCGGAATCCGGGATAGCACCCAGATGCAAATCGTTCTGGGTCAGCTTCGGGCGCAGGAACATCTGGGTGTAACCGAAAGAGGTTTCACCCTTGCTTTCCTTACCGTAAATGTAGGAGTTCCGCGCGTCGGTCATCGCCGGCTCAGAGCCATCCTGCGAAATGGGGGAGTTTGCGCCGTAATGGAAGCCCATACGGTAATCCTGGGAAGCCATCTCATCGAACTTCAACGTCTTGAAGCCGTTATTCTGACCACCCAGAATGTGGTCCTGCCACGTGCCATTAGGCCAGTCCCTGCGGCCATTTTCATTGTAGGAAGAGAACTCGTCAGGGTTGGTGACTGTCGCGTTGGCCCAGATAGCGTTCGAACGCAGAGCCCAAGTCCACTCAGAAGTCTGGCGGCGATCCACCGTCGCCTCTTGCCACTTGGTGCCCGAGGTGTTCAGAGCGCGACGGAAACGGTAACCATCGGGCAGCTGATCAGGGCGGGTGCCGTTGAGCAGCTGAGAAATAGTGATGCCCGAAAGCTGAATAGGGGTCTTCGCTGCGGGCAGGGAGCTCAAAGCCTTACCCTGCGCAAGCGTTAAACCGGACGATGCGGGCGCGGCATCGCTGTAGAGCTGGGAGGCGTCGCCCTGGCCCTCGTAGTTTTCGGTCCAGCCGTCGCGGCCTTCACCAATCTTGACCCAACCGCCACCATCAGTTTCCTGATCGCAGTAGAACTGTGCCGGCTGGCTCATTGCGGGGGTGTACAGCCAGTAGGCGCCGCTCTTTGCCTCGGGGTTAGCCTGCTTGGCTTCCCAACAGCTGGCGGCAGCACGCTCGGAGGTCGTGCCATTGTAGAAAGCAGAGTCCCTTTTTTCCGCAGTCTGTTCGACAGCGGTACTCGGCGTAATAGCGGGGATAGCTACGGGCAAAGCCAAAGCCGTAGCAATGCTCAAGCAAAGAGTTGAGCGAGTTATAGCAGAACGAGAAAAGCCGGAGCCCGTCATGCCAAGGTGGGCTTTCATAATATCTCCAAATGAATGCCAAGAAATGTTATCGAGTGCGCATCAACATTAATGCGCTATGGATGATAATGCGCGGGTTCCAGCGAATCATAGCTGGAAACCGGCATCTTTAATTAGACCCTAACAATCAGGATTGTTCGGGAAATCATGGGTCGCAATCTTCCACTGACCATCGACCTGAACGAGGGTGTAAATATTGAGTGAACGCTTAGGAGAATTGTCATCCTTAACGGGCTGATTATTCTCGTCATAGATCTTCACCGAGGAAGAATCCATGCATACTTCCAGCATGCGCGCGGGCTGACCCTTGTACTGAGTCTCAGTCATACGGGGAGTGCCCACCACCGTGGAAGAACCTTCATAGTGCCAGCCTGCCAGTGCGTATTCGGAAGCCTGCACGGCAAACTCAGCGGCAGCGGAATCAACAGCCACGGCCTCGATGGAGCGAATCGTCTCATCATCGAGAACAGCGCGGGCCCGCTCAACGTTCTGCTGCTCAGCCTCTTCATCGCTACTCGGATCAGCGGTGCGCTCGGGTGAAGCCTCAGCAGAGGGGGCTGCCTTAACCTTGGTCAGAATGGTTTCAAAAGAGTTGACCAGCTCGGTAGTCTTCTTAACTTCTTCAGTGTCAACGGGCACGGAAGAAGCGTTCTTCATTTCCTCAGCGCCAGTGTAAACCTCTTCAAGCTTCTGACCGTCAGAAGAAGTAGCCTCAGCATCTGCCTTGGGAGATGCCTCACCCGAAGCCCCAGCGGATGCAGAAGCGGTGCCCTGCTCAGAAACCTTAGGGGAAGCGCTCGAAGACTGAGCAGAAGAAGCGTGTGCAGAAGCGGAAACGGTTGCGGAAGCAGAAGCGGAAGAAGAGCTATCAGAGCTCGGGTTTTCAGTAGCGCAAGCACTCAGAACCAAAGCGGATACCGCAACGGTGCCCAGGGTGCCCAGAAGCCGGGACCGGGAGGACTGCTCGAAGAATGCTGACATAGGAAGCCTCTTTAGTGGTTGGAGTGAGAATGACTATATTCCGGAAGATAATACCTCGCACAGTAGCAAAGCACCTAAAGGCTAACACGCAAAGCTGGGAAAACACTTAGACCCGCAAAAATAACGTTTTTATAAATGATGAGAATAAGCTCTAAATAATGCTCTATTTTTGCCCGAATGGAAGATAAATATATATCTCTGAATGAAAGAACCTTCATGTAAATGAATGAAATAGGTTCACATTGTGCAAAAAAGTCCCGGGCTGGTCATAAACCAGCCCGGGACAATAGGACGAACATCACTAAAATTCTTTGTCATAAAAGTGGATATTGCCCTGATGAGGGGTTATGCTGCCTGGACAGCCTCGGTACTTGCCGAATAGTTATCTGCAGTATCTACCGCGCGCACATAATAGCGGGCGCCATCGCGGTGATCCACCGAATAGCTCGTACCCGTAACCGTCGCAATAGGACGATCATCGCGCAGAACCTGGTACTTCACCCTGCGCTCGGAAATACCCGACCATGTCAGCTGATCCTTCGAGCCATTCGTCGTAACCTTCAGGTTGCTCGGGGGAGCCGGAGGGGTCACATCACGAGGAGCATAACGCGCGAAACCAATGGTCTGCTGCACGCCATTAGCGCCCAGCGACTTACGGATATCGCCACCAACCCACAGAGTGCCCGTGGAATCCACGAAGGACTCCCACACACCGTAGCCATACGCGCCGTTCATAATCGGGGCGAACTCCGGTAGCATCTTGCCGCTGTCCTTATCGAACGCAGCTACCAGGCGAATGGTCTGAGCGTTAGTCGCGTTCTCCCACTCCGAATAGACCGTGTCTGCGCCCTGGAAGAGGAAATCGCCGCAGTGGCACGCACCGTAAATAGTGTTGCCGCTCAGGTGCAGATCCTGGAAGTCGCCACCCTCACGAGTAATCGCACTGTCAGTGCGGCGCATCGAGCTTTTCTCGTAACGGCTAATCATGTGCTCGGTGCCACCCACCCAGACGGAGGAGCCAGCATCCTGAACATCGAACTGGAAGCCCCACATCCTGCGCTCGTTTTTCAGATCCCAGGTTCGGGCATCCTTGGGAGTGTACGAAGGACGGTGGTGCCAAGCCACCGGGTTCGTGCTACTGCCTTGCATATGAGCGAGACGGAACGCCTCCTGGTTATTCAGCTGGGTGAAGTAACCAGCGACGTACACATCGGCATTGCCCTCAGAAGCGCTCACGCCGTTGACCGTACCGTTAAAGACCGGACGCCAGTTCCAGTCCACCTCACCGTTGCTCAACTTAATACGAGCCAGGTTCCTCGCATACGCGTAGGTGGGGGAGGTCTGACCCTTCAAGTGAGTGAAGGAACCACCAATGTACAGGTAGCCATCACGCACGTGCAGGGTCTTAATCTGTACCGGTACGGAAGCAATGCGGCTAACCACGCGGATATCCCAGTCCTTAGCAACCTGACCGGTCTGCGGATCCAGAATTACAAAACCGTTGTAGTACTCGCCGTTCACCTGGTCGAAAGAACCACCCACAGCAAGCAGGCCGTTCGGCAGAGCCTCAACCGACTTCACCTGACCGTTAATCTTCGGGCGGAAGGAACGGCGCAGTTCGCCGGTACCCACCTCGTAACCAGCCAAGAAAGCCTGCTCAACCTTCTCGCCGCTAGCCGACTCAACATACGCGAAATCGCCACCGGTAAAGACAGCGCCACCGACCTCGGTGATAGCCTCAACCTGGGTGTTCATCTCACCCTTCTTGCCGGTACCGGTCTCAGTGCTGGTACGCCACTTCCACTTCTCGGAGTAGCTATTGGGTAGCGCGCGGCGGTTACTTGCCGCAGCGCCCTGCTGGCCATAATCATGCAGACCCTTAGCCACCAAATCGTTCTGAGTCACCTTCGGGCGCAAGAACATCTGAGTAAATACCAGGGGAGTGGTCGAATCATCCGCCGGGCGGTAAATATACGCCGAAGGACGGTTCATCAGGTAGGTCTCGGTCCACCATGTAATCTTGGCGTTGCGACCGTAGGTGAAGCCCAACTTGTAGCCCTGCGATGCCTTCTCTTCGAAGTTCAGGGAACGGAAGTCATCAGAATCATGGGTGAAGATGTTACCAGCCACCTGACCACGGTTGGCGTAGTCATAACGGTTACTGTACTGCCAGGTGTTTTTGACCGAAATATTTGACCAGAACATCTTCGAACGCAAAGTCCAAGTCCATTCGGTACTGGAATCACGGTGAGCCTTAAAATCCTGCCAGGTAGTGCCCTCAACGTTCATCGCGCGATGGAAACGCACGCCATCGGGCAAATCCTGCGGACGGGTACCGTTCAGTAGCGCGTTCACGGTCACGCCGGAGAGCTGCACCGCATCAAAGCCGGTCGGGTTCTTATACAGCTGATCGGCATTACCGCGACCGTAGTAGTTCTCAGTCCAGCTCTCACGACCGCGGCCAATCATAACCCAGCCGCCGCCATCAGTTTCCTGATCGCAATAGAACTGCTCAGGAGCACTCATCGCAGGGGTGTACAGCCAGTACGCGCCGCTCTTGCCACGCGGATTATTCTGCTTAACCTCCCAGCAGCTCGCAGCCGCGCGCTCACTCGACGAACCGTCATAGTAGCGTGCATCAGCAGCCTGCGCGCCCGAAGCAATCGGACCCAAAGAAGCCGCAACCATCGCAAAAGAAGCAGCCGCCGCACCCAAAGCACGGGACCCGGAGCGAGAAGCTACGCGAGAGCCCTCAGAAGCGGAGGAAGCAGCACCCTGCGCGCGCCCTCCACGCGTGAACGGAAGAAAATTCATTTGTCTCTCCTAGAGACCTCAACCGGCACACAGCAGAAAACCGCAATTCACACAGCAACACCCACCCCACACAAGGCACAGCATAGTGACCAGGCATCGGGGTAAGGGGGAAGCGTTATGAACTGCGCTAACAGCGAGTCTGTAGCCGGAATCAGTGAGTGTAGTTATCGGAAATTGAATGAATACGCCCCACCCCTCACGCACGAAGCCAACAATGGCACCGTACCCGTACGAAGCGGAACGCTAAAAATCTGTGAAGTTTCCTCTGTCGTACCAACAGCGAAGAAACACCACAGACCAAGATTCAGCCCATCATCGGAAAGGACGGAAGCAACCCATCCGACGCAATGAATCTCAACCCATCATAGCCGCCGCAGAGGCGAAGAGATAGCAAACTGGGAAAACCGGACCGAACCAAAACTATAGAGGGCATACACCCCGGGTGCACCGCCGCCTGACCCGGACCCCGCAAACCCTGCAGAGCCCGAACCAGGCGGCGGCTCAAAGAAACTAGATCAACAATCTGACCTAAGCCTGAGCAGCTCCCGTGGAAGCCGAGAAGTTCTCAGACGCATCGATGGAACGCACATAGTAGCGAGCGCCATCAGTATGCTCAACCTCGTAGCTGGTGCCCGAGACCGTAGCAATCACACGGTCATCACGCAGCACCTGGTAACGGGTGCCCGCCTCGCGAACGCCAGACCAAGACAGCTTATCCATCGAACCATCACGCTGAACCGACAGGTTCGACGGGGTCGACGGGGGAGTTACATCGCGAGGCGCAAAGCGAGCGAAACCGACAGTGCGCTGCTCACCATTAGCACCCAGCGAACGGTTGATGTCGCCGCCAACCCACAGGTTGCCGCGAGAATCCACGAAGGACTCCCAGACACCGTAGCCGCTAGCACCCTTCAGAACCGGGCTGAACTCGCCAACAACCTCGCCACTGTCCTTATCGAACGCTGCGACCAGGCGCATACGGTGAACCGCCTTCGACTCCTTCCAATAGGTGTGGTAGCCGGTGGAACCCTCAAAGAGAACGTCACCGCAGTGGCACGCACCGTAAATGGTGTTACCGCTCAGGTGCAGATCCTGCCAGTCGCCACCGTACTTAGAAATCGCGGTGGAGATACGGCCGTAACCGTTCTTCGAGTAGTTCGCAATCAGGTGGTCAGCGCCAGCAGTCCACACGGTCGAGCCGGCATCCTGAACATCGAACTGGAACGCGTACACAATACGGTCAGTAATGTTCAGCTTCAGCGACGGCTCCCACTCCCACTTAATGTTCGAAGCGTTAGAGCCATTCAGCGCAGCCAAGCGGAACGCACGCTGGTTATTCAGCTCAGTGAAGTAACCCGCAGCGTGAACAGTAGAGTTATCGGACGCGGCGGTAATGCCGTTGACCGTACCGTTGAAGTTCGGGCGCCAGTTCCAATCCACCGCACCGTTCGAAAGATTAATACGAGCGGCACCACGAGAGTAAGCGTACGCCTTAGAAGTGTTGCCCTTCACGTGGGTGAAGTTACCGCCAATGTACAGGTAACCATCCTGAACCAGCAGGGTCTTCACCTGAGCCGCAGCACCGTTACGGCGCTGAACCTGAACATCCCACGTGCGGTCAATCTGACCGGTGGTCGCATCCAGAATGACGAAGTGATCAACCTTCTCGCCGTTGACCTCGGTGAACTCGCCACCGACCGCCAGGCGGTTATTCGGCAGCGCCTCAAGAGCCTTAATCTGACCGTTGAAGGTCGGGCGGAAGGAGCGAACCAGTTCGCCCGAATCTACGTTGTAGCCAGCCAGGTACGACTGGTCCACGCGCTCGCCGCCAGCAGACTCAACGTACTTGAAGTCGCCACCGGTGAAGACGGTGTCACCCACCTGAGTAATAGCCTGAACGTAGGTGTTCATCTCGTTCTTCTTGCCGGTGCCAGTCTGCTCACTGGTGCGCCAGCGAACGGGCATCGTGTAGCTATTCGGCAGGGCGCGGCGGTTACTAGCCGCGGAGCCAGAACCAATCTGCGAGAAGTTCAGGTCACGCTGAGTCAGCTTCGGACGCAGGAACACCTGAGTGAAGGGGATAGAGTAACCGGCAGAACCACGCTTGTGGTAAATGTACGAATCCGAGTTCTCGTTACCAAAGTTCACCAGCGCACCGTACGCAAAACCGATCTGGTAGCCCTGATTCGGGTTAGCGAAGAAACGCACCGAGCTGGTGGTAATACCCGGAGCCATCTCCGAAGCGGAACGGCCCATGTGAGCGGTGCGGTTAATGCCGGCACCGGTGAACTTCACGGTGCCCCAACGCTGACCGTAGCTCATCGCCCAGGTCCACTGCTCAGTCTGAGGACGCTGAACATAAACGTTCTGCCACTGGGTGCCCCTCGCATTGTGGGCACGGTGCAGGCGCATACCGTCGGGAAGATCCTGAGGCTTAATGCCGTTCAGCAGAGCATCGACAGTGTTTGCGGGAAGCTGGACCGGAGTAAAAGCGGAAGGGCCGGTGGGGTTCTGATGCAGCTGGTTCGGGTCGCCGGTGCCGTTGTAGGACTCGGTCCAGCCCTCACGACCGCGGCCAATCATGACCCAGCCGCCACCATCAGTTTCCTGATCGCAGTAGAACTGAGCCGGGCCGCTCATCTGCGGGGTGTACAGCCAGTAAGTGCCAGAAGAGGCAGAAGGATTAACCTGCTTGACCTCATAGCAGGAAGCAGCCGCCTTATCACTGCTGGAGCCGTCATGGGTTCCGGTTGCAGCCGAGGCGGGAGTAGTAGGAGTAAGAGGTGCCGCAGTGAAAGCGGTACCAAAAGCGAGTGCGAAAGCGGCCCACTTTTTAGCAGACCATGAATGGGCATGGCGCTTTTCAGCGGGTTTGTTCGTGTATGTGGTTGTCATATGCGTCTTTCTGATGCGACGTTCCGGAAGAAACATCGAAAGATACGGTGAATTTAGCGCACTAGAAAAACCGCAGTAAATACTGAAAACCTGAGGTTGGTTGGAAGAGGTAAACAGAATCCGGAAGGGGATATACTGTCTGGTTTTTCTCTAAGTGTTAATGATTAGGGTACAGGATTAAGCTGTGAAAATAATGGTGCACAAAGTGCAAAGATGCGGGTGGGGGTGTGATTTGCGCCCTATAAAATCGGCGTTGTGGTGCAGGAACAGACACGGAAGAAAACCATACTCAAATATCACCCACGAAAGCGACAACCGAGTGCAAAAAGGAATATATTCCATCACAGAGAATACAAGAGAAAAATGCCAGAAAAAGCAGACAAGTCCTACAATGGAAAAGCCGCAAAAAAACACCCCAAAACGCACAAAAAGCACCATGAAATAAAGGCAAATTCACTCGGACGCCCTAAACCGGCACCGCCCAATACCGACCGTCCATAGCAACCCTCCACCAGCTCAACCGCCGCAAGCGAAGACCCCAGACTCAGGAGAACCCGTGAGCACCACCCGAAAAGCTACCGCACAGCCCCTCGAGGCACCCCTGCACCCCCTCCTGAACACCCTCAACCAACTCAGCAGCTGGGCCGCGATTCGTACCGCCGCCTCCGCACAGCCCACCGAACGCAGCGCACGCACCCTCATCGGCGCCGTCGCCGGAACCCACGCTGCGCTCATTGCAGACATCTCCACCGCAGTACGCGATACCACCGCTGAAGCGCTCAGCCTCATCGTCGCCCCCACCGACCGCCAAGCAGAAGACCTCGCCGCAGCCCTGCGCTCCTACCTGCCCGCCGCAGACATCGCGCTCTTCCCCGCCTGGGAAACCCTGCCCCACGAACGCCTCTCACCGCGTTCCGACACCGTAGGCCGCCGCCTGCAGGTACTACGCGCCATGACCGGGGAAGCTGCTAAACGCCCCAAAGTCGTTATCGCACCCGTACGCGCGGTCATCCAGCCCATCGTCACCGGCATCGAAAAGCTCGAACCCGTGCACCTGGTTCGCGGCGAAGAATACCCCTTCAAAGATGTGGTGCGCGGCCTTAACGACGCCGCATACTCCCGCGTAGACCTGGTTGCCAAGCGCGGCGAATACGCCGTACGCGGCGGCATCATCGACGTCTTCCCGCCCACCGCAACCACCCCCGTACGCCTCGAATTCTTTGGCGACGAACTCGACGAAATGCGCCACTTCTCCGTCGCCGACCAGCGCACCCTCAGCGGGGGAGAAGAGCTCACCGAACTCACCCTGCTGCCCTGCCGCGAACTGCTCATCACCCCCGAGGTCATGAGCCGCGCCGCACGACTGAAAGCCGACTACCCAGCAGCCGCAGCCATGCTTGAGAAGATTGCCGGCGGAATCTACGTCGAAGGCATGGAATCACTCACCCCGCTACTCATCGAATCCATGAACACCCTCACCGAGCTGCTGCCGGCTGGGTCCATGATTATCAACGTCGAACCCGAGCGTGTGCGCGCCCGCGCCGAAGACCTCGTCGCCACCAACGAAGAATTCCTCGCCGCCGCCTGGGACACCTCCGCAGAAGCCGACGCAGTAGCACCCATCGACCTCGGACAGCTCCGCATGAGCGACAGCGGATTCCGCACCATCGACCAAACCACCGCACAGGCACTCGAAGCCAAGCTCAGCTGGTGGGAAATCACTGAACTCGTCACCGACGCAGACCTGCTCGAAGATGCCGCCGCAGGCGCACTCGAAAACCAGAGCATCGCTGACGCCATCGAAGATGGCATCGACACTTACACCGTCAACGCCACCCCCGCAACCGCATTCAACGGCTCCGTCGAACGCATGCTCAGCCAGGTCGGCGACCTCATCGGCCAACAGTGGACCGTCCTCGCCCTCACCAACGGCCGCGGCTCCACCGACCGCCTCATCGACCTCTTCCACTCCGGCGAAGGGGCACCCGCCGTACCCGCAGCCCGCCGAACCAGCCTCGAAGCCGACCCCGCCGGAGACCTCGAACACGGCATTGTCGAGGTCTGCGAGGCACCCGCCTCCGCAGGCTTCCTCATCGAGGAGGCGAAGCTCGCCGTCTTCACCGAAGCCGAACTACTCGGCCGCCGCGGCACCTACGCACCCCGAGGCGCCGCCGGACAGAAATTCGCCACGCGCCGCCGCCGCAACGCGGTTGACCCGCTCGCGCTGAACCCCGGCGACTACGTGGTGCACGAACGCCACGGCATCGGCAGGTTCGTTGAGATGACCTCCCGCCCGGTGGCGGGTGCCTCCCCGGTCAACGGCGTGCAGCCCATGAAGGAATACCTGGTCATCGAGTACGCCCCCGCCAAGCGCGGCGGCGCGCCCGACCGCCTCTTCGTGCCCTCCGACCAGCTGGACCTAATCTCCAATTACGTGGGTGGCGAGAACCCGAGTCTGTCCAAGATGGGCGGCAGCGACTGGGCTAAGACCAAGTCCCGCGCTCGCAAGGCAGTCAAGGAAATCGCCGCCGACCTGGTGAAACTCTACTCGGCACGCCAGGCATCGCGAGGCCACGCCTTCGCCGCAGACACCCCCTGGCAGCGTGAGCTGGAAGAGTCCTTCCCCTACAACGAGACTCCCGACCAGCTCACCGCCATCCACGAGGTAAAGGAGGACATGGAGAAAGAAATCCCCATGGACCGCCTCATCTCCGGCGATGTGGGCTTCGGCAAAACCGAGGTTGCCGTACGTGCCGCGTTCAAGGCGGTGCAGGACGGCAAACAGGTTGCCGTGCTCGTACCCACGACCCTGCTCGCGCAGCAGCACTACGAGACGTTCAGCGAGCGCTTCTCGGGATTCCCCGTGAAGATTCGCGTGCTATCCCGCTTCCAGAAGGCGAAGGAAACCCGCCAGATTACCGAAGAAATCGCCTCCGGCGCGGTGGACGTGGTGATTGGTACCCACCGCATCCTCTCGGAGAGCATCGTTTTCAAGGATTTGGGCCTGGTCATCATTGACGAGGAACAGCGCTTTGGCGTGGAGCACAAGGAGAAGCTCAAGCAGATGCGCACCAACGTGGACGTGCTCGCCATGAGCGCAACCCCGATCCCGCGCACCCTCGAAATGTCGCTGACCGGTATTCGCGAAACCTCGACGCTGGCCACCGCCCCCGAGGAGCGCCACCCCGTGCTCACCTTCGTCGGCCCGCGCACCGACAGCCAGATTACCGCCGCGATTCGCCGCGAGCTCATGCGCGAGGGCCAGGTGTTCTTCGTGCACAACCGCGTGGCCGATATCGATAACGTGGCCGCCGAAATCGGTAAGCTCGTGCCGGAGGCGCGCATCGCCACCGCCCACGGCCGCATGAGCGAGTCGCGCCTGGAGCAGATTATTGTGGACTTCTGGGAGCGCCGCTTTGACGTGCTGGTGTGCACCACCATCGTTGAGACCGGCCTGGATATTTCGAACGCGAACACCCTCATTGTCGACCACGCCCAGAACTACGGTCTGAGCCAGCTACACCAGCTGCGTGGCCGCGTGGGTCGTGGCCGCGAGCGCGCCTACGCGTACTTCCTGTACCCGGTGGATAAGACCCTCGGCGAGATTGCGCACGAGCGTCTGAAGGCTGTGGCGACTCACAATGAGCTGGGCGCTGGCCTGCAGCTTGCGATGAAGGACCTGGAGATTCGCGGTGCCGGTAACCTGCTCGGCGGCGAACAGTCCGGCCATATTGCCGGTGTCGGTTTTGACCTGTACCTGCGCCTGGTCGGTGAGGCGGTGGCGAACTACCGCGGCGAGAAGGAAGAGCGCGAGGTCGAGACGAAGATTGACCTGCCCGTCAATGCGCATATTCCGCACACCTACATTGATTCTGAGCGTCTGCGCTTGCAGGCGTACCGTCAGATTGCTGCCGCCGATACCGAAGAGAAGATTGCGGAGGCACGTGAGGAGCTGGTCGACCGTTACGGTGAGCTGCCGGAGGCGGTAGAGAACCTGCTCGCCGTGGCGACGGTGCGTATGCACGCCCGTGCCGCAGGTATTCACGAGCTGGTGGTGTTGGGTCCGAAGGTTCGCGTGGTAACCGCTACGCCGCTTCCGGAGTCCCGCCAGATGCGCTTGAAGCGCGTGTACCCGGGTTCCACGCACGCGCAGCCGAAGGGGATGGATACCTGGCTGACTCTGGTGCCGCGCCCGAAGACCATGCCGGTGGGCGGTAAGGACCTGGTGGACGGCGCGATGCTGCAGTGGGCTGAGAAGTTTATCAACTCGATTTACTCGGAGAAGCCGCAGGCTCTCGAGGAGTAGGGCTTGGAAGAATAGGGGAGTGCCCGGTTATATCGGGCTACTGTATAAGAAGATGCTCGCCGTGCAGGTTGCCACAATATGGCATATCTGCACGGCGAGTGCGTTTGCCCCGTAGGGGCGGCATAGCTCACAATTAAGGCATGACTTCAAAGGTGAACTATGCATCTCAGCGAATTGTAATTATTGGTGGTGGCCCCGGCGGCTACGAGGCAGCGATGGTGGCTGCCGCTTCCAACGCGGACGTGACTCTGATCGAACGCAATGCCATTGGTGGCTCCGCCGTTCTGACTGACGTTGTGCCCTCTAAGACCCTGATTGCTACGGCGGATATGATGACCCGCTTCTCCGAGGCCGGTAGCTTGGGCATCGAGAACACGAAGGGTAAGGCACCTCAGCTGCGTGTTGACATGGACCGCGTGAACCGCCGAGTCCGCGACTTGGCCCAGCAGCAGTCTGCCGATATTAAGCGTGCCCTTGCTTCTGCGGGCGTGAAGATTATTCACGGTACCGGTAAGCTTCTTGACCGCCACACCGTGCAGGTGACCGATGAAGCTGGTCTGGTCTACCCCCTGCAGGCGGACTTTGTGCTGCTGTCGGTGGGTACGCATCCGCGTGAAATGGCGACCGGTATGCCCGATGGCGAGCGCATCCTGACCTGGACTCAGCTGTACAACCTCTCCGAGGTTCCCGATGAGCTGATTGTGATTGGTTCGGGTGTGACCGGTGCCGAATTCGCGTCGGCGTATAACGGTCTGGGTTCTAAGGTGACGCTGGTGTCTTCGCGTGACCGCGTGCTTCCGGGTGAGGACGAGGACGCAGCCCGCGTGCTGGAGGACGTCTTTGAACGTCGTGGTGTGCGAGTGATGCCGCGTTCTCGCGCGTCTGCTGTTGAGCGTACTGAGGACGGCTCAGGTGTCATCGTGACCCTGTCCGATGGCCGTAAGGTCTCTGGCACTCACTGCCTGGTGGCTATTGGTTCGATTCCGAACACTGAGGATTTGGGCTTGGAAGCTGCCGGTGTGGAGCAGACCCCGAGCGGCCATATTAAGGTGGACGGCGTGTCCCGCACGAGCGTGAACAGCATTTACGCCGCTGGCGACTGCACGGGCGTGTACCCACTGGCTTCCGTGGCTGCAATGCAGGGCCGTATCGCTATGGCACATATCCTCGGTGATGCGGTGCGCCCGCTGCGCACCGATAAGGTTGCCGCGAACATCTTCACCTCCCCGGAGATTGCGACCGTAGGCGTGAGTGAGAAGGACCTTGCCGAGGGCGCCTACCGCGGCGACGCGGTGACCCTGCAGCTGGGCACGAACCCGCGCGCGAAGATGATGGCGATGCGCGACGGCTTTGTGAAGATTTTTGCTCGCCGCCACTCCGGCACCGTCATTGGTGGCGTGGTGGTTGGTCAGCGTGCTTCCGAGCTGATTTACCCCATTGCCCTGGCGGTGGAGAAGAAGCTCGCGGTGGATGACCTGGCGGATACCTTCACGGTCTACCCCTCGCTCTCTGGCTCTATCGCTGAGGCTGCACGCAAGCTGCACACTCGCGGTCTGTAAGGCTCAAAACCTATTAGGTGCTGAGCTGGGCGTTCCCCGCCTGGTGCAGCATCCCGGAACAGTATAAAAGCGGTGGGGGTCGCCTCCTGATTCTAAGGAATTCAGGAGGCGACCCCCACCGCTTTGCTGTAGAGACGCCTTAGCCCCTGCGAAGTTTTACTTCGTGGTGCTGACAGCGTTCATGTCCACGTCACGGGTTTCGTGAGTGAGCAGGATGAAGACGACGCTCAAGATCGAAGCGAATGCCAGGTAGCCGCCCACTGCAGCCACACCGTAGGAGGTGTTCAGCCAAACAGCCACGAACGGGGTCAGTGCCGCACCGAGGATGGACGCCACGTTGTAGGCGATACCGCTGGCGGTGTAACGCACGTTGGTGGGGTACAGCTCCGGCAGGTATGCGGACATGGAACCGAAGGACAGACCCATCAGGCACATACCGATAAAGATGAAGAGGGTAACCACAGCGGCGTTTGCGTTCGCGCCGGTACCAACAACGGAGGGGGAGATGAACAGACCGAAGGACAGACCGAAGACAGCCATCGCGATGGTGGTCCACAGCTGCTGGGTGCGGCGGCCGTACTTATCAGCCAGCCAACCCGAGATCGGAATGAAGATCGCGAAGCCAATGATGGAGATCAGCTGAATGATCAGGAACTCGCGGTAGGGGATAGCCAGGCCGCCCTTGTCAGCCTTGCCGATACCGTAGGAGAGGACCCACGCGGTCATCAGGTAGAACAGCACGTAGCATGCAACCATGATGAAGGTACCCTGAATCATGGGCCACCAAGCGACCTTGAATGCCTCAACGAGCGGGGTCTTAACCTTCTCGTTGTTAGCGGCAGCCTTGGCGAAGACGGGGGTCTCCTCCAGCTTGAAACGCACGTACAGGCCGACAGCAACCATCACGATGGACAGCAGGAACGGAATACGCCAACCCCAGATGAGGAAGGGGTGATCAAGGTTCTTGCCGTCGGTTGCGGAGTTGAAGGTAATCCAGCTGGTCAGCAGCAGCATGAAGCCATTCGCAAGCACGAAGCCGATGGGTGCACCCAGCTGAGGCCACATAGCGGCGCGGGCGCGCTTGCCATCCTCAGCATATTCGCTGGCGAGCAGTGCCGCACCGGACCATTCGCCGCCCAGGCCCAGGCCCTGGCAGAAACGCATAATGGTCAGCATGGTCGGTGCCCACAGACCAATCTGGTGGTAGGTGGGCAGCAGACCGATGATGAAGGTTGCCAGACCCATGGTGAGCAGTGCACCGACAAGGGTTGCCTTACGGCCAATCTTGTCGCCGAAGTGGCCGAAGATTACGGAACCGAGGGGGCGTGCGATGAAGGCGACGCCGAAGGTGGCGAAGGACGCCAGAAGCTCGGTGGTTGCGTCCTTCGAGGGGAAGAACAGCACGGGGAAAACAGCCACTGCCGCGGTGGCGTAAATGTAGAAATCGTAGAACTCGATGGTGGTACCAACGAGCGAGGCGAGAATAACTCGACTGCGAGGAGTCGTATTCTTCACCGATGCAGCAGACGCTTTCGTGTCGGGTGCAGAGGCGTTCATGAGGAAAACTCCCGAGATGGTGAATTTGTGTGTACACGAGGAGCCTGAGGTGGGTGTTCCATGACCGGTCGGCGCGGGAGGCGGGTGTGCCGTGGGCGCGTACCGGGTGCCGTGACCGCACCGGGTGAGGTGGGTGGGTGCCGGAATCTGAAAGGCTCCTCTAAAGTGCAACATTATAACTCTGTTCAGAAAAGACCCAACAAATACGGTCACTATCTGGACGTAATCGCAATAGGTACTCGCTCAAACCCCACAGAAACAGACAAGAGTGCATACAGAAAATCCCCCGGGCGGTACGAGATTTTACCTCGTATCTACCCGGGGGATTCGTAAAACCTATAGCGCTCGCAGGGGCGAGACTACGCTAGCGAGAGTTACTTAATGGTCGCCAGCACCGCACCGGAGGTGACGGTATCGCCGGCCTTAGCGGACAGACCCGAAACCTTACCCGCCTTGTGCGCGGTAATGGGCTGCTCCATCTTCATCGCCTCCAGCACCAGAATCAGGTCGCCCTCAGCGACGGTGTCGCCGTCAGATGCGGCAACCTTCACGATGGTGCCCTGCATGGGGCTGGTCAGCTCGTCGCCGCCACCCTTCGCCGCGCCGCGTGCCGAACGGGACTTGCGGGTCTTGGACGCGGGCTTAGCGGCAGGCTTAGCGCCACCGCCCAGATCGGGCAGGGACACCTCCATGCGCTTGCCGTTGACCTCAACGACCACGGTGGTGCGCTCGTCCTCATCGGAATCCACGCTGCCGGGCGCACCGGAGTACATGGGGATGGTGTTGTTGAACTCGGTCTCAATCCAGCGGGTGTGCACCTTGAACTCGCCGCCCTCAGCGGGCGCGAAAGCGGGATCATCCAGCACGACGCGGTGGAACGGAATGACGGTGGGCATACCCTCAATGGTCAGCTCAGCCAGGGCACGGCGGGCACGCTGCAGAGCCTGCTCACGATCCGCGCCGGTAACAATGAGCTTAGCCAGCATGGAGTCGAAGTTGCCGCCGATGACGTCGCTAGCCACGAAGCCAGAATCCCAGCGCACGCCGGGGCCGGTGGGCACGGTCATCTTCTCGATCGTACCGGGGGCAGGCATGAAGGAACGGCCCGCATCCTCGCCGTTAATACGGAACTCGAAGGAGTGACCGCGCAGAACCGGGTCCTTCTCCTCAATCTTCTCGCCGCGGGCAATACGGAACTGCTCACGAACCAGATCCAGACCGGAAATCTCCTCGGAGACCGGGTGCTCCACCTGCAGTCGAGTGTTCACCTCAAGGAAGGAGATGGTGCCGTCGGTGCCGACCAGGAACTCACAGGTGCCGGCACCCTGGTAGCCCGCCTCACGCAGAATCGCGCGGGACGCCTCATACAGGCGCTCGTTCTGCTCATCGCTCAGGTAGGGGGCAGGTGCCTCCTCAATGAGCTTCTGGTTGCGGCGCTGCAGAGAGCAGTCGCGGGTAGAAACCACCACAACGTTGCCGTGCGCATCCGCCAGGCACTGGGTCTCAACGTGGCGAGGCGAATCCAAGAAGCGCTCGATGAAGCACTCTCCGCGACCGAACGCCGCGGTCGCCTCGCGAACAGCGGACTCGTACATCTCAACAATGCTCTCGCGGTCGCGCGCCACCTTAATGCCGCGGCCACCGCCACCAAAAGCAGCCTTCACAGCAATCGGCAGACCGTGCTCATCCGCGAAGGCAACAACCTCATCGGCGGACTTGACCGGATCCTTGGTGCCGGGCACCAGGGGAGCGCCCACCTTCTGCGCGATGTGGCGTGCCGCCACCTTATCGCCCAGCTGGGTAATGGACTCGGGGGAGGGGCCAATCCAGGTCAGACCCGCGTCGATGCACTTCTGAGCGAACTGCGCGTTCTCAGAAAGGAAACCGTAGCCGGGGTGCACGGCGTCAGCGCCGGAGCGGATGGCAATCTCAATGAGCTTGTCCATCACCAGGTAGGACTGTGCCGCGGTGGCACCGCCGAGAGCGTAGGCTTCATCGGCGAGCTTTACGTGCTGGGCGTCGCGGTCGGGGTCAGCGTAGACGGCGACGGTCTGCAGACCCTCATCGCGGGCTGCACGAATCACGCGGACAGCAATTTCGCCGCGGTTAGCGATTAGAATCTTGCTGACCGGGCCGGTGTGGCGGCCGGGGACTGCAGTAAATTTCTTGGCGGCTTCTGCCTGGTGCTGAGTCACTTAAAGCTCTCCTTTAATCTCCTGCTCCAAGGATACATCGGCAGGATTGGCGAATATAACGCGCATCATACTGTTCTATCTTATCGATTGGTGTTCAACAATGTGTATTTCAGGGCGCGCTTTGAGACAGATTTATACGGTGGGAGCGGTTCTACTCCTCATCCTGGGGCGCCAGCCACAGCTCGGTCACCGCGACCTCGCGGCGGCGCAGCATATCGCGTAGCGCGTGGATGGACAGGCCCACCACCGTGTGGAACTCGCCCTCAATACCGCGAATAAACGCCGAACCGTAACCATCCAGGGTAAAGGAACCGGCTACCCAGAGCGGCTCGCCGGTAGCAATGTACGCCTCGATTTCTTCGGGGCTGAGCTCATCAAAGTGGACGGTTGCACTACGTAGTTCAGAAACGGTGTGCAACTCAGAAACAGTGGGCAACCCAGAAGTTGCAGGCGGTTCAGCGCCCGGCTCAAGACCTCGCAAATCCACGAGCGCGTGACCGGTATGCAACACACCGTAGTTGCCGCTCATGGCACTAATGCGCTCGCGTGCCGCCTCCGCCGTGTGCGGTTTACCGTAGGCAACGCCGTCAAACTCGAAGACCGAATCGCAGCCCAGAATCAGCGCATCGCGCACACCCTCGGCGGCGAGTTCGGCGGCAACTGCCTGCGCCTTCAGCAGCGCCAGCAGGGAGGCGGTTTCAGCCGGGGTGAGTCCCGCACGTCCCTGCGCTCGCGCCTGTTCGTTGGCGGTAGCGAGTGCGGCGTCCTCATCTACGGAAGAGACGCGCACCGTGAACGCGATGCGGGAGTCTTCCAGGAGCTTGCGGCGCGCCGGGGAGGCGGAAGCAAGAATCAGTCGGATCGGTGAAGCGCTGGTAGTCATGGGTTCTATTTTAGAGCGTTGCCGGTGAGTTTTACTCTCGGGTGCAGATTGAGGGTCACTGGGTGGAAGCCTCCGCCTGTGCGTCAGCGTTGAACACGGGGCCTTCGCGTAATCTGGGGGGGGGGGGGCGGGATCTGGGGGAGGGCTGGAGTGTCGAGCCGAGGGGTATAACGAGGGGGCATAAAACCGGCGGGCATAGAAAGAGCGTGTCCCATCCCCCTCAACCACGTAGGAGATGGAACACGCCGTTCAAAATCATAACTCTTCTCAAACCTTAAAGAAAAAAGAATCAATAGTGACGTTTTTATGACGCTTGACAAATGTATTTCGCCCATGCTGGGGGCATAGGTGGCGGAGAAGGTACACGGCGCTAAGCGGTACCGCCTAGCGCCGTGTACGTGAGCCTTCGCCAGATTAGCTCGCCAGATTAGCGGCGTGCCGCGTCCTCCACCTCGTGAAGTCGCTGCGCCTCGCCGGCGATGCGCTCATCGTAGAATTCCTGAGCCACGAAGCCGCCCTCCGAACGGGGAGCGTCGTAGAGCTCCTCATCCAGGATGCCCTCGCGGCGAGCCACAATCGCGGGAACCAGAGCCTGACCGGCAACGTTCAGAGCGGTACGACCCATGTCAACGATCGGGTCAATCGCCAGGAGCAGACCCACACCGTCCAGCGGCAGACCCAGAGTGGACAGGGTCAGGGTCAGCATCACGATAGCGCCGGTCGTACCAGCGGTTGCTGCCGAACCGAGCACGGACACCATCACAATCAGCAGGTACTGGGTGAAGTCCAGCTGAATACCGTAGAACTGAGCCACGAAAATCGCCGCCAGTGCCGGGTAAACCGAAGCGCAACCGTCCATCTTGGTGGTTGCACCCAGCGGAACCGCGAAGGATGCGTAGGCGCGGGGAACACCCAGGTTGCGTTCGGCAACGGTCTGGGTCATCGGCATCGAACCCATCGAAGAGCGGGACACAAAGCCCAGCTGGAGCGCCGGCCACACGCCCGAGAAGTACTGACGGACCGACAGACCGTTCGCCCGAACAATAATCGGGTAGACCACGAGGAAGACCAACAGCAGGCCAATGTAGAGTGCGATAACGAACGCGACCAGCGAACCCATCGACGCCCAACCGTACGCGAACACAGCCTTAGCGATCAGACCCACGGTGCCCAGCGGTGCCAGGCGAATAATCCACCACAGAATCTTCTGAATAATTGCCAGGGCGCTCTTGACCACGTCAATGAACGGCTTGGCTGCCTCGCCGACCTTCAGCGCGGCAATGCCGACCGCACCGGAAATGACCAGAATCTGCAGTACGTTAAAGGATGCCGAAGCGGTGATGCCGGAATCACCGGACTTAGCGCTGACACCCAGACCCAGGAAGTTCACCGGAATCAGACCGGTCAGGAACGCGGTCCACGAACCGGTCGAGCCGGTGTACGCCTTGCCCTGCACCTGTGCACCCACGCCCGGCTGAACAATCAGGCCCATCGCAATACCGATGAGCACCGCGAAGAACGCGGTAACCGCAAACCAGATGAGCGTGTTAACCGCCAAGCGTGCCGCGTTCGTCACCTGCGACAGGTTAGAGATGGAGGCGACCACGGCGGTGAAAATTAGCGGAACAACGGCAGCCTTCAGCAGGGTGACGTACGAGGAGCCGATGGTATCTAAGGTCACCATGAGCCAGTTGGGGTTGCTCTTCGCGTCCCCACCCAGTGCGAGGGCGAGCGCGCCGAGAACAATACCTAGAATGAGGGAGGCAATGATTTGGTTGCCGAAAGAAGTAGCCCACTTGGGCAGACGTGAACGAGATGATGCATGCGGTGTAGACATGTGGCATACTCTAAAACTTTTACGCGCTCCGGCGCGAGTTTGTGTGAAGAAGTGTTTCAATCCGGTGCAGTGTGGGGGATGTGTGACGAACCGTGACTTTCCGGTGGCACCTTTCGGCTGTACATCCCGCAGTCCAACCAGCAACGCAGTCCAACCCAGTAGCCCAACCAACAACACCGCCAGCAACGCAGTCCAACCAGCAACGCCGCTACCGGTGTTGCCGCTGCCACCCCTACATAGATGGGTAAATCGGCTGATAGTTAATCGGGTGCCATAACAAAAGCAAACAGAAAGGAAACAACTGCGCAACATGCGGGGAAGCTTGCTGAGATTTTGCCGTCAGCGGATAATCCGAAAGCTAGGGCTTGATATGCTGGAGTCACACCGATAGTCCGGCGAAAGTCGCCGGATGATGCTGTACCCACTCAGCTTCATGTACGCGTTGAGCGTTACGCCACGCACCACCTTTCAAGGAGAGATGCATGAGTTCTGCTCCCCAATACCCCGGCGGAACCACCACCCCTAACGGCCCGAAGAAGCCCCGCAATCGCATGGAGGCGGTTGCAGATTTCGCTACCCGCGCCGCACAGACCTCTGCCCAGCAGACCCTGAACCTGGGTGCGACCCGCCCCGGCATCGCCAAGATGATTGCCGTAGCTGGCGCTGGCGTGCTGCTGGTTGGCGGTGGCATCTTCGCCTACAACTCCATGCACCAGGAAGAGAACGCGTTCCTGTCGCAGGGCGAAGAGTACGCCCGCGTCTGCCAGGACGCGAAGACCGGTCTGCGCGTGGAAGATAGCGAATGTGAGAAGGCAGGCGTTCAGGAGCCGACCGACTCGCCCTCGGGATCTTCCACGGAGTCCTCAAGCTCTTCTGGTTCTTCCGGTTCCTCCAGCTCCTCGGGCTCTTCTGGGTCGTCGGGCACTTCTGGTTCGACCACCACCCACAATAATTCGAATGCGTTCCTCTGGTACTACCTGGGTCGCCAAAGTGCCGCGAACTCTACCGGCACCCCTACGGTTCCCGGTGTGGGCACCAAGCTCTCCGGAGGCAGCACCACCCGCCCCAGCAACGGCACCGTCTACAGCGGTGTGTCCTCCAAGGGCGGTAGCTTCGAAGATTCCTACCGCAGCGCGAAGAAGTCCTCCACCGTCTCCTCCGGCAAGGTGACCAGCACCAATAACTCCGGTAAGACCTCCACGGTGCGTAACAAGACCACCGGCTCGGTCTCCAGCGGTAAGCAGGGCACCAGCAATAGCGGTAGCACCGGCTCTTACAGCAAGTCGAACACCTCCAAGTCGGGTTCGTCCTCCAAGTCGGGTTCGTCCTCCAAGTCGGGTTCGTCCTCGAAGTCCGGTTCTTCGTCCAAGTCTGGCTCTTCCTCGAAGTCCGGCAGCAAGGGCGGTTTCGGTGGCGGCTCGAAGTCCGGCGGCGGTACCTCCGGCGGCTAAGCCATAAGCCATCACATTGAATGCGGGCAGGGACTGAACGGTCCCGCCCGCATTTTCCTCACTAGAACAACCACACTCGCGGTGACGTAACACCACCGCTTACTATTTCCATTCACTACTTCGAAGGAGCCTAGCCCCTCATGCGCCGTGAAGAATTTCCCGTCGGCCGACCCGACTGGGAGAACGTCATCGTTGAGGAAGGCCTCACCTACAGCGTGGACGGCCCCCACGACACCGACCACTATTGGAACGAATACGCCGCCTACATTTTTAGCCCGCAAGAAATGGACTCTGTGCGCGCCCAGGCGGAAGAAATGCACCGCATGTGCCTGGAAACCGTCGAGTACATTGCCTCCGGTGCGTTTGGTACCCTCGGGCTGCCCCAGGCGGCGTTCAACCTCGCGGTTGAATCCTGGAACCGCCGCGACGCCGACTTCTACGGCCGCTTCGACTTCACCTACTCGGGTGTGCCCGGCGACCCGATGAAGCTGCTCGAATACAACGCCGACACCCCCACCGGCATCGTGGAGGCGGCAGTCAGCCAGAAAACCTGGGCGAAAGACCAGCGCCTCGACACCCGCGGCTACGCCCACTGGGGTGAAATCGGTGAAGCCTTCACCAACCGTTGGCGCCACATTTTCGCCCCCGAAATCACCGCGGGCGTGCAGCCTGTACTGCACCTGGCACACGTGCCCTCCGATATCGATGAGAACAACGAGGACTACAACAACCTCTGGCTCATCGCCTACGCGGCACAGCAGGCGGGCATCAAAACCCATATGATTCCCATCGACGAAGTCATCTTCAACGATGAGACCAAGAGCTGGGAAGACGCCCGCGGCCGCGCCATCACCAACCTCTTCAAGCTCTACCCCTGGGAAGACCTCGTCACCGACAGCGAAGCAGGCTACGACAAGCTCCTCTTCGCCTACCACGGCGCCATGGACCGCTGGATCGAGCCGGCATGGAAGATGTTCCTCTCCAATAAGCTGCTGCTCGCCGCGCTCTGGGACAAGTACCCCGGACACCCGAACCTCGTACCCACCTACGCGGGGCACCGCGGCGGTATGCGCAACTGGGTTCGCAAGCCCCTCTTCGGACGCGAAGGCGACGGCGTAGAAATCTACGCCCCCGACTACGACGTCTTCATCAAGCCCGAAGATGACGACTTCTTTGCCAACGCCCCCGAAAGCGAATTCATCTATCAGGAGTACATCCCGGCACCGCGCTACGAAGGCATTATTAACCCGGTCAGCCACCCCATCCTTGGCGTGTGGGTGGTCGACGGACGCACCGTAGGCGTGGGCATCCGCGAATCGAACGGCGCGCTCACCGACTACTGGTGCCGTTTTGCCCCGCACCTGGTGGACCTGAACGACTCCACCGGCATGGGATTCGGCACCACCGACCCCGGCGCCGCAAACTTCGGATAGCCCCCAGAAGATATAGTCCCCAGAAGACATGGACTTCAGAAGACATAGCCTTCAGAAGACACGAAAACACAGCGAAGCCCCCGCCTCAGCCAAAGCTGAAGCGGGGGCTTCGTCTATAGAGCTCCTAATCAGAGACTCCAGAGATCCACTCAACGAGGAGCGAGCAGACTAGAGGCTACTCGTCGTCCTCATCGTCGTCATCCTCAGTGTCCAGAGGAAGCATCATCTCATCGGTCAGGGCACGGCGCAGAGTGTCCAGACCCACCGAGCCGAGCAGAAGCGCACGCGTGTGGAAGGCACGCATGTCATCGCCGCGGCGCACAGCCTGATTGCGCAGTTCCAGCCAGAGGCGCTCGCCAATCTTGTAGCTCGGCGCCTGACCCGGCCAACCCAGGTAACGCAGGAACTCGAAACGCAGGTGACCCTCGGACTCGTCCAGGTTCAGCTTCAAGAACTCATAACCCAGCTCAGAGGTCCAGATGGTGCCCGGCTCAACGCCCAGCTGCTCAGCCCACTCCGCGGGAATCGGCATCTCGCAGTGAACACCAATATCGAAGACCACGCGGGCGGCGCGCATACGCTGAGCATTCAGCATGCCCATGCGGTCACCCGGATCCTTCAGGTAGCCCAGTTCCTCCATGAGGCGCTCGGCGTACAGCGCCCAGCCCTCACCGTGACCGGAAACCCACAGCATGTTCGTACGCCAGGAGTTCATGGTGCCCTTCAGGGCCGTAGCAATAGCGATCTGCAGGTGGTGGCCCGGAACGCCCTCGTGGTACACGGTGGAGGTTTCACGCCAGGTAGTGAACGTGTCCTCACCCTCGGGAACCGACCACCACATGCGGCCAGGACGCGAGAAATCGGGGGAGGGGCCGGTGTAGTAGATACCGCCCTCGTTCGTGGGCGCAATGCAGCACTCAATGCGGCGCATGGGGCCGCCAATTTCAAAGTGGCTACCCGCCAGGTTTTCCACTGCGGCGTCGGCGAGCTTCTGCATCCACGCCTTCAGCTCATCGGTGCCGTGCAGCTGACGTGCCGGGTCCTCATCGAGCAGCTGCTTCGCACGCTCAATGCTTGCGCCCGGCTCGATCTCCTCGGCAACCTCACGCTGACGAGCGATAATGCTCTCCAGCTCCTTCACGCCCCAGGCATAGGTTTCGTCCAGGTCAATGGTGGTACCCAGGAACGAACGGGAGTGCAGGCTGTACGCCTTACGGCCCACAGCGTCGCGGGAGGGAGCGACCGGCTGCAGCTTCTCCACCAGGGAGCTGTTGAGACGGCG
>OAVW01000064.1_pt1 | contig 37465 bp, 32 predicted proteins | sample 1495321 | NCBI WGS metagenome assembly OAVW01 (sample SAMEA2580108, study PRJEB22360) | human gut metagenome | biome: human gut; feature: human-associated habitat; material: faeces | place: Denmark | collected 2008/2010 | reverse complement strand
CGATACGCACACGCTGCTGCTCACCGCCGGAGAGCAGACCCACCGGCACGTTCGCGTATTCGGTCGCGCCGACGGCTTCGAGGAGTTCGTCAACCTTGGCGCGGTATTTGCGGCCGTGCAGGCGGATGCCCCAGCGGTGCCCGTCCACGCCAAGTCCCACGAGGTCGCGGGCGCGCATCGGGGTGGAGGTGGGGATGGACTTCTGCTGCGGTACGTAGCCGACGCCGGCGTTGCCCAGGCGTGCGGGTTTGCCGAGCACGGAGATTTCGCCAGCGTTGAGTCCGGTCAGGCCGAGAACGACTTTGAGGAAGGTGGACTTACCGGAGCCGTTGGGTCCGAGCACGGCGAAGTATTCGCCTGCGCCGATGTCGAGGGTTAGATCTTTCCAGAGGGTGCGGGCCCCGAAAGCGAGGCTACCCCCGCGAATGGAAATCGCGGGGGCGGCACCGTTATTGTTGTCAGTCACTTAGGAGAGCGCCTTTTCGAGGTTGCTGACGTTGGTCTTCATCCATGCCAGGTAGTTGGTGTTTTCCGGCAGGGTTTCGGTGAAGGATACGTAGTTCACCGAGGCGTCCTTAGCTGCCTGCAGCACCTCGTTGGTCTGGGAGGTGGAGGTCTGCTCGTTGTAGGCGAGCAGCTGGACCTTCTTCTCGGTGACCATGTCCTTGGTTTCCTTCAGGCCGCCCCCGGGGACGTCGTTGCCGGCTTCGGCTGCCTCAGCGAATTCGCTGGGGGTTGCGTTCTCTGCGCCGGTGGAGGAAATCAGGTAGTCCGGCACGGGCTCGGTGGACAGGTACTTCTTGCCTTCACCGGCGATTGCCTTGGCGGTGGTATCCAGTGCGTCCAGTTCCTTGGAGAAGGTGGATGCGTTGGTGCGGAACGTCTCAGCGTGTGCGGAGTCGAGGCCTGCGAGCTCTTCAGCGATCTTCTGGGCGACCTTCTTCATGGTTTCGAAGTCGTACCAGAGGTGCTCATTGAACTCGTGTGCGTGGGCGTGGTCGCCGCCGTCTTCGTGGTGTTCGCCGCCGCGGTGGTCCTCGACCAGGTGGGTGTATTCGGCGTCGGTGAGCTTGCCGCTGACCTTGACCGCGTTCACGATCTTCTGGGAGGCGTTGTCCTTGCCTGCGAGGTCTTCGAGGAACAGGTCGTAGCCTGCGCCGTTGATGACGATCAGGGATGCGTCCTTTGCCTTGAGGCGGTCGGCGCTGGTGGCTTCGTAGGAGTGAGGGTCGGTGCTGGTGGAGGCAATGAGCGCGGTGACCTCAATGTAGTCGCCGCCGACCTGCTTGGCGATGTCTGCGTAGACGTCGGTGGAGGCGACGACCTTCACCTTGCCCTTGTTGGAGCCAGCCGAGGAGGACGAACCGGAGGAGGTCTTGTTCTCGGTTGCGCAGCCTGCCAGCAGCAGGGAGGACGCGGCGAGTGAGCCCATTGCGGTGAGGAAGTGCTTGCGGGTGATCTTCGGGTGCGACATGAGGGCTCTCTTTCGGTTCGTTCTAGTCTGTAGGTTCCTTAACTACATCATGCGCACACCCGTATAAACAACTCTTTATTGGTGTCATTTGAGTACTGTTAGGCAACCCTTTTTCTTGTCAGTAGCTTATGCAACAGGGATAGTTAGCTCAGCCTACTGCGCTCCCCCACCGCTACTTTATACTGCCGCTTCATCCCGCCGTCTGAGAGTGCCCCTTGGTGGCACCCATAAGCCGTTTTTGACCGCAAAACAGCCCGCCCCGCGCACTCCTTGACGAGGGCACCGGGCGGGCTGTGTGTTCAAGATTTCCCTGTTTTATTCGGGATATCTCACGATGCGGCTACTGGGCTTATTACTGGGCTTCGCGCGCCTGCTGTCGGCGTACACGCTCACGCACCGCGTCCTGGGTGGTGTCGTTGATTTCGCCGACGAGCTCCTCCAGCACGTCTTCGAGGAAGACCACGCCAAGGGTTACGCCCTGTTCATCCATAACCTGCGCGATATGGGTTCGGCTGCGCTGCATGGAGGCGAGCGCATCGTCAATATCGGTGGTCGGGGTGAGCGTGTCCAGGGAACGCAGCTTGTACCAGGGGAAGGGCTCCTCGAACCGCTCGGGGGCGATGGCGAGGGCGTCCTTCACGTGCAGGTAACCCATGTAGGTTCCGTCGCTGTCGGTAATGACGAAGCGGGAGTAGCCGCTGCGTGCCACAGCGCGTTCCAGTTCAGCGGGGGTGCTGCCGAAGGGCAGGGTGACGAGCTTATCGCCGGGCACCATGATTTCGTAGACGTCCTTCTCGGTGAATTCGAGGGCGCTTTCAATCACGCCGGCGTCGTCTTCCACGGTGCCTTCCGCGGTTGAGGTTGCCACGATGGTCTGCAGCTCGCCCAGGGTGAAGGTGGAGGCGACCTCATCCTTTCCTTCGACCTTCATGAGCGCCAGCAGCTTATTCGACAGGTTATTCAGCAGGGCGACCACGGGGGCGAAGATCTTGGAAAAGGTCACCAGGGTCGGCACAATCCAGAGAGCCACACCGCGGGCGGCGAGGGTCACGGCGGCGTTCTTGGGAACCATCTCGCCGAAGATCACGTGCAGGTAGGTGACCAGGATCAGGGTGATACCGAAGGCGATTACGTCCACGATCGCGTGGGGCAGGCCGACCAGGTGCAGGGGCACCTCCAGCATGTGGTGCAGTGCCGGTTCTGAGACGTTCAGAATCAGCAGCGAGCAGATGGTGATGCCCAGCTGGCAGGTGGCGAGCATGAGCGAGACGTTTTCTAGCGCGTAGATGACGGTATGTGCTCGCTTATTGCCTTCTTCGGCGAGCGGTTCGATTTGTGCTCGTCGGGTGGACATGATGGCGAATTCACCGGCGACGAAGAAGGCGTTTCCGGCGAGCAGGATGACGAGCAGTGCGATGGCTACCCAGTCGTTCATGCGTTGCCTCCCTTCTCGGTCTGTTCCTGTGCGCTAGGTGCGGGGGTGAATCGGATGCGGTCCACGCGGCGGCCTTCGAGGGTGTCGACGCGCAGGGTGCCGCCGGGTACGGGGACGCTGTCGCCTACTTCGGGGATGCGGCCGAGGCGTTCCATCATGAAGCCGCCGACGGTTTCGTATTCGGGGCTTTCCTCAACCTCGAGTCCGGGGATGAGGGTGTTGATTTCATCGGGGCGGCGCAGGCCGGAGAACACCCAGTCGCCGTTGCCGTAGCGTAGGGGGCGTTCGGTGCGGCCGCGGTCGTGTTCGTCGGAGACTTCGCCGACGATTTCTTCGACGAGGTCTTCGAGGGTTGCAATGCCCGCGGTGCCGCCGTATTCGTCGAGGACCACGGCGAGCTGCAGGGCACCCTGGCGCAGCTGGGTGAGTAGCGCGTCCAGGTGCAGGGTTTCGGGGACCTGCAGCACGTCTTCTGCGAGGGCGCCGGCTTCGAGGGTTTCGCGAACCTCCGGGGGCACGCCGACCGCCTTCTTCACGTGTACGACGCCCACGATGTTGTCGTGGTCGCCCTTGTAGAGGGGGAATCGGGAGTGGCCGGTGGAGCGTGCCAGTTCGATGACTTCGGCGACGGGGGCGGTGTCTTCGAGCATGGCGACCTGGCCGCGCGGGGTCATGACTTCGGAGGCGGTCAGCTCGGAGAAGCGCAGGGTGCGGTCCACGAAGCGTGCCGCGTCGGAGTCGAGGGTGCCTTCTTCTGCGGAGCGACGAACCATGGAGGAGAGCTCTTCGGGGGTGCGTGCCGCGGAGAGTTCTTCCTTGGCTTCCATGCCGAAGCGTCCGAGGATCCAGTTGGCGGAGCCGTTCATGATGCGCACGAGCGGGGACATGACGCGGGTGAAGACGAGCTGCGCGGGGGCGACTCGACGCGCCACATCGTAGGGTTCGGCGATAGCGAGGCCTTTGGGCAGCAGTTCGCCGACGACCATGGAGAGCAGGGTTGCGATGAGCATCGCCAACACCAGGGTGAATACGTCGGTCACGCTGGCGGGCAGACCCAAGCTGCTGATGGCGCCGGTGGTGAGCGCCTTGATGGCGGCGTCGAGGGTGTAACCGGTCAGCAGCGTGGTGATGGTGATGCCAATCTGGCAGCTAGAGAGCTGAGTGGAGAGCGTCTTGAGGCAACGCAGGACGGCGTCGGCGGCTTTATCGCCGGAGTCCTTTGCCTGCTGCACGGTGGCGGTTTCGAGCGCCACGAGTGAGAACTCTACGGCAACGAAGAAGCCCGTTCCCAGGATGAGGAGCAGGCCGATGAGTAGGAGAATCAGATCCACTCAGCCACCGCCTCCATCGACTGGTGTGCTGCGCCTTGGGCTTGGCGGGGCAGCCCCGCAACCAGGCTGTCCAGATGCTGAGCATCGGAGGTGGTGTTTTTGGGTGTTACAGTGCCGTGTTGCGCAGAGTATGCGGGCAGTATTCTGCGCTGGCTAGTAGTCAGAGTCTTACTCAAAGGGTCATCCATACCCCATATTTTAGCGAAGGTTTCGTCTCTTCCCGGTGCTGTAGAGTGCCTGCTCACAAGCGCAAGACAGCACTTGTTGCGCACGCGGCTCATTGCTAATCCCTAAGAGTGAAAAATTGCATTGCGGATATGGCGCGATGAGCTGGAAAGTTCACCGTGCTTCTCTTTACACTTATACATAGGAGCATGAGTGTGCCGCCAAGCAAGCGGATGAACCCCGACGTTCACGGCACGCTAGGCAGGTTTGTACGGTGCACACCCCGCACATACGGCCACCATCTTAGGCGATGCGCACATGCTCAGCGTGATGATTCGCCCCTCGAAGACGCGGGTCGTCTATGCCGGGGAGAGTCCCGGACGCGACGGATAAATTCACACTAATTGGAAGAGGCGTTTAACGTGCCCAATCTGCCAGAACATCTGGTGCCTGAGGAATTTGCCGGTAACGAATGGTTCGTTGAAGAACAGTACGAGCGTTACCAGAAGGACAAGAACCTCGTGGACCCTTCATGGTGGCCCATTTTTGAGACCATCGACAAGGCGCTGGGAGGCGCCGGTACCGCTAGTGCAGCTCCTGCTGCGGCACCCGCGGCACCGAAGCCTGCGGCTGCGCCTGCTAACCCCACCCCTCCCGCTGCTACCAAGAAGGCTGAACCTGTGGAACCTGTTGAAGACAAGATTGTCCCCCTCCGCGGCCCTGCTAAGGCAGTTGTCACGACCATGGAAGAGTCGCTGACTGTCCCCACCGCAACCACCGTTCGTGCGGTCCCCGCAAAGCTGCTCATTGAGAACCGTGCTGCCATCAACAAGTACCTGGCAAGCACCCGCGGCGGCAAGGTCTCCTTCACCCACATCATTGGTTACGCTGTGATTCGCGCAGTGGCAGCGATGCCTTCGATGAACGTGACCTACGGTGTGGACGAGAAGGGCAAGCCCGTTGCAATCCACAACGCACACGTGAACTTTGGTCTGGCTATTGACCTGCCCCGCCCCGATGGTTCCCGTAACCTGGTCGTTCCGAACCTCAAGGGTGCTGAGCAGCTAAGCTTCCGCGAGTTCTGGGATGCGTACAACGACATCGTTAAGCGTGGCCGTAACGGCGCGCTGACCATTGAGGACTTCCGCGGCACCACTGTTTCGCTGACCAACCCCGGTGGTATTGGTACCGTCCACTCGGTGCCCCGCCTCTCCAAGGGCCAGGCAGCCATCATCGGTGTGGGTGCTCTGGAGTACCCGGCTGAGTTCCGTGGCCTGTCCGAGAAGCTCATCACCCAGCAGGGCCTGTCCAAGATCATCACCCTGACCAGCACCTACGACCACCGCGTCATTCAGGGTGCAGGTTCCGGTGAATTCCTGAAGCTGGTTGAGCACTACCTGCTCGGCGGCGACGACTTCTACGACGCAATCTTCCGCGACCTGAAGGTTCCTTTCGAGCCGGTTCGTTGGGCACGCGACAACCACGTCGATGACGCTCACGAGATTTCCAAGGTTGCACGTATCCAGCAGCTCATTCACGCGTACCGCGTACACGGCCACCTGACCGCAGCAACCAACCCCGTTGGTTACAAGATGCGTTCGCACCCGGACCTGAAGCTGGAGAACTACGGCCTGACCCTGTGGGATCTGGACCGCGCCTCCCCCCCCGGTGGCTTCGGCGGTTCCGAGCGTCTGCCGCTGCGCACCATCCTGGAGCGCCTGCACGAGGCATACTCCGGTTCCCTGTCCGTTGAGTACATGTACTCTGAGGACCCCGAGGTTCGCGCATGGTTCCAGGAGCGCCTGGAGCGCGGCGTTGCTAAGCCCACCCGCGAGGAGCAGCTGCGTGTTCTCTCCAAGCTGGTTGAGGCTGAGGCATTCGAGAACTTCCTGCAGACCAAGTACCTGGGTCAGAAGCGCTTCTCCCTGGAGGGCGGCGAGTCCCTGATTCCGCTGCTGGACGCTGTTCTGGACAAGGCCGCTAACAACGACCTGAAGGGCGTTGCCATTGGTATGGCACACCGCGGTCGCCTGAACGTGCTGACCAACATTGCTGGTAAGTCCTACGCCCAGATTTTCCGTGAGTTCTCCGGCACCGCAGCACCCTACGAGGGTGGCTCCGGTGACGTGAAGTACCACCTCGGTACCGAGGGTGTCTTCACTTCCGATTCCGGTAAGCAGACCCAGGTTTACGTGGCTGCTAACCCCTCGCACCTTGAGGCTGCAAACACCGTGCTCGAGGGTATCGTCCGCGCTAAGCAGGACGTCTACCGTGAGCAGGGCGTTGAGGGCCACCCGGTCCTGCCGATCCTGATTCACGGTGACGCAGCGTTCGCGGGCCAGGGTATCGTCATGGAGACCCTGCAGATGGCTGACCTGAAGGCGTACACCACCGGCGGCACCGTGCACGTTGTGGTGAACAACCAGATTGGCTTCACCACCCTGCCCAACGACGGCCGCACCGCAACCCACGCCTCCGATATTGCGCGTATGACCAAGGCTCCGGTCTTCCACGTCAACGCTGATGACCCGGATGCAGTGGTTCGCGCCGCACGCCTGGCATTCGAGTACCGTGAGCGCTTCGGTCGCGACGTTGTCATTGACCTGATTTGCTACCGCCGCCGCGGCCACAACGAGGCTGACGATCCGTCGATGACTCAGCCGAAGATGTACCAGGACATCGACGCGCTGCCCTCGACCCGCACCCTGTACGCACAGGATCTGGTGGGCCGTGGCGATGTCTCCCAGGAGGAGGCAGACGAGGTTCTGGACTCCTACCACTCGAAGCTGGACGCTATCTTCGTCGAGACTCAATCTTCGGCACCGGCTCCTGCTGGCGCGCACGTTTCCGGTCTGGAACTGCCCGCATCCCAGCAGAACACCGAGGTCGTTCACGGCGGTAAGACTGCGATCTCCCGTGAGACTCTGCAGCACATCGCTGACGCGTTCGGTAAGGAGCCCGAGGGCTTCACCGTCCACAAGAAGCTGAAGAAGCTCATGGAGCAGCGCGTTGAGATGGGCCGCTCCGGCAACGTGAACTGGGGTATGGGTGAACTGCTCGCCTTCGGTTCGCTGCTGATGGAGGGCACCGACGTTCGTATGAGCGGTCAGGATGTTCAGCGCGGTACCTTCGTTCAGCGTCACGCTGTTCTGCACGACCACATCACTGATGAAGAGTGGTCGCCGCTGGAGCACCTCTCTGAGAACCAGGGCAAGTTCCGTATCTACAACTCCTTCCTCTCTGAGTACGGCGTTCTCGGCTTCGAGTACGGCTACTCGGTGGAGCGCCCCGACTCGCTCGTGGTGTGGGAGGCTCAGTTCGGTGACTTCGCAAACGGCGCTCAGACCATCATTGACGAGTTCGTGTCTTCCTCCGAGCAGAAGTGGGGCCAGCGTTCCTCGCTGGTTATGCTGCTTCCTCACGGCTACGAGGGTCAGGGTCCTGACCACTCCTCGGCTCGTGTTGAGCGTTACCTGCAGCTGTGCGCTGAGAACAACATGACTGTTGCCTGCCCCTCGACTCCGGCTTCGCACTTCCACCTGCTGCGTCGTCACTCTCAGCACCGTCCGTACAAGCCGCTCGTGGTGATCAGCCCCAAGCAGCTGCTGCGTCTGAAGGCTGCTGCGTCCTCCATCGAGGACTTCACCGAGGGTTCGTTCCAGCCGGTGATTGGTGACCGTTCGGGCATTAACCCGGCTCAGGTTGAGCGTGTGGTCTTCGTATCCGGCCGTCTCTACTACGATCTGGAAGCTGAGCGCGAGCGCCGCGGCGACACCAAGACCGCTATTGTCTCGGTGGAGCAGCTGTACCCGCTGCCCGAGCAGGAGATCAAGGAGCAGCTGGCTCTGTACTCGAACGCTACCGACATTGTGTGGGCTCAGGATGAGCCTGCTAACCAGGGTCAGTGGCCGTTCATGGCTGTGAACCTGCTGCCGCTGCTGGGCCCCCGCGTGCGTCTGGCTTCCCGTGCCGCGGCCGCTTCCCCGGCTGCCGGTACCGGTAAGCTGCACGCAGCTGAGGCTGAGGCTCTGCTCAAGCAGGTCTTCGAAGGCTAAGGTCTTCTACAGCTAATCGGCTGATGATTTAGCTCTTCAAAACCCGTCTTCCCGTCAGATGTTTCTGGCGGGCAGACGGGTTTTTTAGTCTCGGATACTTACCGGATAGGGTATTAAGTTCGAAAAGAGGCCGGTAAGCGCTTATCCTAGATATAAAGACTATTACTCACGTGCCTTGCCGCCTCTCACGGCGGGCGCATACTGCAGAAGAAAGAATTCCGTGGAGCAACGCAATATTCGAATTGTGGCAGTCGGCGATGACCTGCTCGCCGGTGTTGGCGATCCCCGTACCCTCGGCTGGTTTGGCCGTGTTATGGCGCGCACCCCGCAGACCACCGCATCCATTGCGGCATATAACCTTGCCGCCCCCAATGAAGGTAGCGAGCAGCTGAATGCACGCTGGTTCGAGGAGGCGCGCCGCCGCTTCGTTCCCGGTGCTGATAACCGCCTCATTATTGCTCCGTCGACCTTTGACATTGATTTGGGTCTGACCAGCGCTCGTTCGCGTTTGAACCTGGCGAACATTGTGGACATGGCGTCGCAGAACAACATTAAGGTTCTGGTTGTTGGTCCGCCGCCGACCCTGGACGCTGAGCGTAACCGCCGTATCGCTGACCTGTCGGCGGCGTACGCGGATGTGGTGACCCGTCGTAACCACGTGTACGTGGATACGTTCAACCCGCTGCTTCACCACGAGCAGTGGCGCAACGACCTTGCCGCGAATGACGGCCGCCCGGGTCAGTCCGGTTACGGTCTGATGGCGTGGCTGGTTCTGCACCGCGGCTGGTACAACTGGCTGAACATTCCTGAGCACGGCTAAGAGCCCGCTCCCCCGGCTGGGGTTGTGAGCTGATGCGAAGAAAGTTCGTGTTTTTTAGCTCATATCCCGGTTCCAAGATGCAATCATGCCGTTTCTATGAAAAAATAGACGGCGTTGCCCTTATAGCGTGGGCCACCGGTTTTCGGTGACCGCCTCTGCTAGGGCAGGTAATAGGGGGCACGCACCGCGAAGGTGGGGCGTGCATCCATGAACACTATAAGGAGGCTCTGATGAGCAAGCGCGGTCGTAAGCGCAAGGACCGTCGTAAGGGCGGCGCAAACCACGGTAAGCGCCCCAACGCATAAGGTATCTTGCATACACTTTAAAACCCCGGCGTTTCGGATATTATTCGGACCCGGGGTTTTGCTTTACCCGCAGATGTTTGTGCGCATTCTGCGGAATAAAGAGAAGAATTCTACGTTATGGAAGTGAACGCCTGGCGCGTTCCTGTAGAGGAGAAACATGGCTGAAACCAACACCGCGGCGGATACCCGCGAGCTACGCGAACGCTTTACCGCGGACGCTATGCAGTATGTGGATCAGCTCTACGCTGCTGCCCTGCGGATGAGCCGCAACTCTGCCGATGCTGAAGACTTGGTGCAGGAAACCTACATGAAGGCTTTTGCTTCGTACCACCAGTTCACCGAGGGTACGAACTTGAAGGCGTGGCTGTACCGCATCCTGACGAATACGTACATCAACCTGTACCGTAAGCGTCAGCGTGAGCCGCAGCAGTCTCAGGGTGAGACGGTGGAGGATTGGCAGCTGGCTCAGGCCGGTGAGCATGATGCGGTGGGTCTGCGTTCTGCCGAGGCGGAGGCGCTGAGCGCCCTGCCGAATACGGAGGTTCGTGAGGCTCTGAACGGGCTGTCTGAGGATTTCCGCATGGTGGTGTACTACTCCGATGTGGAGGGTTTCGCGTACAAGGATATTGCGGAGATTCTGGATATCCCTCTGGGCACGGTGATGTCTCGTCTGCATCGTGGCCGCCGTATTCTGCGTGAGAAGCTGCTCGATTATGCGCGTGAGAACGGTCTGCGCCCGTCGACCATCGCAAAGGTAGAAGCGAAGGCTGAGGCAAAAGCCGCAGCGAAGGCGAGCGCTAAGGGGCAGCCGGCAAAGGCTACCAAGGGCACTAATGCAGCCAAGGGTGTAAAGTCCCCGCCGGCGGGCTCTGGCTCCGAGGCGCCTGCGGATTCTTAGCTTCGCTCTTCTACACGTGAGCTAGCCCCCATGAGGTTGGGGCTAGACTCCCCTAACGCTTTATACCTTCCGTGTGAAAGGAACCCCGATGTCAACCACAGACAAGAATTCTTCTGTCCCCGAAGCCTCCGCGGCTTCTGAGCCGCTGGAGGATTGCGGCGGCCAGCCCTGCTCGGCGACCCTCAAGCGCCTCTACGAATTCCTCGATAGGGAGCTGAGCCCCGAGCAGCTGCGCACGGTTCAGGCGCATCTGGATGCCTGCCCCGACTGCGCGGATGTGAAGGACTTTGAGCTGATGATTCGTGAGAAGATGCGTTCTTCGTGCGCTCAGCAGGCGCCCGAGCAGCTGAAGGCGCGTCTGCTGCAGGATGTGCAGAAGTTCTGCGCCGAGGCTAACCTCTAAGCTGCCTCAAGCTGTTGCCCCGCTGGGGGTATAGACATCTGATGATGAGTGAAGGCGGTGCACCAATAACGGTGCACCGCCTTTACGCGTATTGATTGGTTCGCGCTGTCTGGTTCGCGCTGCCTATCTCACCGCTGGAGTCCTCAGCGGCTCGCAAACCCTCAACCGGTAGAATAGGGGTAGACGTCAACCGGCGCAGCGTCTCTGAGTCTGCGCCCTCCCCATGATTTGAACCAGAAGAGGATGTATGAGCGACGCAGCAGTGCAGCTTTCCCCCGGTGATTGGCCCGCTCCCCTGGCACCCGCCTCCAGCGAAGCCGCTGGCAAGAACGCGCTGGTGCATATTCCGGGTTCTAAGTCGCTCACGAACCGTTATCTGTTACTTGCTGCTCTGGCTGATTCCCCCTCGTATTTGCGTGCGCCGCTGCATTCGCGCGATTCGGCGCTCATGATTGAGGCGTTGCGCCAGCTGGGTGCGGGTATTGAGCTGGTGCCGACCAATTCGCCGTTCGGTCCGGATGTTAAGGTCACTCCCCTCAACTTTGCGCAGCCCGGTTCCACGCAGGCGGTGTCGATTGAGTGCGGTCTTGCCGGTACCGTGATGCGTTTTGTGCCCGCCCTGGCGGCGCTGCTGCCGGGTGAGTTCGCTTTTGACGGTGACCCGCATGCCCGTCAGCGTCCGATGGGTCCGGTTCTGGAGGGTCTGCGTCAGCTGGGTGTGCAGGTGGAGTGTGAGCAGGGCGAGAACGCTCTGCCCTTCGTGTTGCGCTCCCCCGGCCTGGCGAGCGCAGAGGGTGTTTCTGAGGCGCCCGTGGTTCGTATTGATGCTTCGACGTCGTCCCAGTTCGTTTCGGCGCTGTTGCTGATGGCGCCTCGCCTGCCGCAGGGCATGGTGCTGGTGCATGAGGGCTCTTCGGTGCCGTCCATCCCGCACATTCAGATGACCGTGGAGGCGCTACGCCAGATGGGCGTTGAGGTGCAGGAACACTACCCGAACCAAGGCAACGAAGCAGAGAGCGGCGAGTACCGCTGGACGGTTCGCCCCGGTTCTTTCCCCGGCTTTGAGATGACCATTGAACCGGACCTGTCGAACGCCGGTCCGTTCCTTGCCGCTGCCGTGGTCACCGGCGAGTCGGTGACTATTCCTCACTGGCCGGCACCCGCGGCTGATTCCTCGGCGGGTACGACCCAGGTGGGCGATATGTGGCGTGAGCTTCTGCCCGCACTGGGTGCGCAGGTTCGCTACGCTGAGGGCCGTCTGACTGTGACCGGTCCGGCGCAGCTTCCCGAGGGTGACTTCTCCTTTGACCTGTCTGCCGGTGGCGAGCTGGCGCCGACCATGGCGGCTGCCTGCGCTTTCGTGAATGGCCGCGTTGAGCTGACCGGCATTGCGCATCTGCGCGGTCATGAGACGGACCGCCTCGCAGCGCTCGCCGCTGAGATTAACCGCCTGGGAGGTACCGCCCGCGACACCGCCGATTCGCTGGTGATTGAGGCGCCCATCCCCGCTGCCGCTGAGGCTGCGCCGGTTCTGGCGCGCACCTACGACGATCACCGCATGGCAACCTTCGCGGCGATTATTGGTTTGCGCCGCCCCAATGTGGTGGTGCAGAACGTAGCCACCGTGGCTAAGACCATGCCCGAATTTACCGCAATGTGGGAGGACATGCTGGCGCAATGGCAGGCCGGCGCTTCCACCTCTGACGTTACCGCCAACCAGGAGGTCTTCTAAATGGGTTCTTCCCGCATGAACGTGCGCGATTTCTCCGAATGGGATGAGTCGGATGTGCGCGTGCGCCCAAACAAGAAGGGCTCCCGCCCCCGCACGAAGGACCGCCCGACCTTCAAAGAAGCGATTCGTGGCAGGGTCATTACGGTGGACCGCGGCCGCTGGTCGGTTGTCGTTGATGAGGGTACTGAGAAGGAGCGTACCCTCATTGCGGCGCGCGCTAAGGAGCTGCGCCGCACCGCGATTGTGACCGGTGACTTTGTGGACCTGGTGGGTGATACCTCCGGCGCGAAGGATACCCTGGCACGCATTGTGCGTCTGGGCGAGCGCACCTCGATTCTGCGCCGTAGCGCCGATGACACCGACCCGTCGGAGCGCGTGGTCGTGGCGAATGCTCAGCAGCTGGTGATTGGGGTTGCTGCGGCGAACCCGGAGCCGCGCACCGGCTTCATTGACCGTGCCGTGGTGGCGGCGTTTGACGCCGGGATTGAGCCGATCCTGTGCATTACGAAGACCGATGTGCGGTACCCGCATAACCTGCTGGATTACTATGCGGCGAGCGGTTTGAAGATTGTGCTGTCTTCGTCTTCGGATGGTTTGGCGCCGAGCCAGGAGGGCGCTGCCGGTTTGGAGTCGGCACCGGTTCAGGAGCTTCTGCAGGAGCTGTTGGGTCAGGTGTCGGTGCTTCTGGGCCATTCGGGTGTGGGTAAGTCGACCCTGGTGAATGCGCTGACCGGCTCCGAGCGTGCGACCGGTCATGTGAACGCGGTGACGGGTCGTGGCCGCCATACGTCCTCGTCGGCGTTGGCGTTGCGTCCGGTGAATGCGAATGGCGATCCGATGGAGCCGGGCACCTGGATTATTGACACTCCGGGTATTCGTTCTTTCGGTCTGGCGCATGTGCCGCCGGAGACCGTCGTGGAGGCGTTCGTGGACCTGGCACCCGGTGCGGCGGATTGCCCGAAGGCGTGTACTCACGCGGCGCAGGCTCCCGAGTGCGGTCTGGAGGCGTATGTTGCTGCCGGTCACGCCGGTCAGAGCGGTCCCGCGCGCCTGGAGTCTTTGCGTAAGCTGCTGCTGTTGACTCCTGAAGAGGGCGATTCGGAGAAAGAACTGGGCGCTCTCGTCTAGGTTCTCTCCCCTGTATTACACACAGCACTGCACACACATTTTTGCTGACTACATCACCGATACTGAAGAAGAGCATTACTATGAGCCGTCCCCAGCAGTACACCGACGATTTGCGTCTTGCGCATATTCTTGCCGATAGCGTCGATCGTGTGAGCGCCATGCGTTTTCGTGACCGCCCGGTCTTCTCCCCCGCATCCGAGGCACTAGAGCCCGCCGAGGCGGCCCACACCGAGTCAACAGCCGCCCCGGGGGCACGGGAGCCCGCCGAGGCGGCACCCGCTGCGGCACCGTTGGCGCCGTGGCAGCAGGCTACTCAGCAGCCCGTAGAACCGCAGGCACCGGTGCAGGAGCCTGCCGATTACGCCTCGGGTGTGGCTCAGGAGGTTGAGGAGCTTCTGCGCGCGCAGCTGTCGCGTGTGCGTACTCGTGACGGTATTGTCGGTGCGCATGCTGGCTATAACGGTCAGGCGGCGCGCCAGTGGGTGATTGCGCCGATTGCGGAGCTGGATAATTTTCGCCGCGGCGTGCCGGTGTGGGCGACTCTGATTGCTTTGCTGGATCAGGGTGAGCCGGTGGTGGGTGTGGTGTCTGCACCCGCGCTGGGTCGCCGCTGGTGGGCTGCTCGCGGTTCGGGCGCGTACACGGGTAAGTCCTTGGCGCAGGCGACTCGTCTTGAGGTGTCTTCGCTGACTCAGCTGGATCAGCTGTCTGCCGCGTACACCGACCTCTCCTCCTGGAAGGCGGCCTCTGAAGGCGCTGTGGACCGCTCTGGCGAGCTTGTACAGCTTCTGGGCTGCGTGGGTCGTTCCCGCGCGTACGGTTCGTTCTGGGCGGCGTGTATGCTCGCTGAGGGTGCCGTGGACACCGTCGTGGACGCATCCCTGTCTTTCTACGAGGTGGCGGCGCTACTGCCGCTGATTCGCGAAGCTGGCGGCGTCGCCTCCACCCTAGAGGGCGATTTGCCCGAGCACGCGGGCGTTTCAGCCGCCGGTGTGCACCCGGTGTCCCTGGTGGCAAGTAATACTGCGGCAGTCCAGCAGCAGGTGCTGGAGGCGCTCGCACCCCGATCCTAGTCTGCACTCCCCCCCGGTAGTGGTGACAATATAGCGAGGCGGCGGCTTTCCGGTAAGTGGAAAGCCGCCGCCTCGCTATGTATCGCTATGAGAGCAAATGAGCCTGTTTAGGACAGCATCGTGAGGGTGCCGAGCAGACCCAGCAGGCTCAGACCCGAAATGATGTACGCCAGAATGTTGAAGGTCGTCATCTTCGAGGTGTACTTGGTGGTGTGACCGGCGTTCACCTTCGCCGAGTAGATGGCAAGCCAAATGGACACGCCTACCGGGATCAGACCCACGAGCAGCAGAGCAATGACCATGATGTTGGGGCTCAGGCTCAGATTGGAGCTGTAAGCAGAGGAGCTGTAATCGCCGGAGCTGGTCCTTGCCTCAGCGTGAAGTGCCGCGACCTGAACCCACGCGTAGAGGGTCAGTGCCAGAGCCCCCAGGGAGGCACCGAACGCACCGATGGAGTAGAAGTAGCCGGGGCCACGGAAGTCGCCGGTGGTCTCGCCGTAGGGGCGTCGGTGCTCAGCCGGTACCCGGTAGATGTCCGGGATGCGCTGGTAGCTGTCGTCGCGGTCGCGCACGTTAGCGGGTGCCACGCCCAGGGCGGGTGCGGGTGCTGCGCCGAGGGGAGCGCCGGGTGCGACGCCTGCAGGTACCGGTTGCGGGGAGTTTGCGTTGTTCTGCTCCGGGAAGGAGGGGGCGGGAATCTGGTTTTCCATGGTGTGTCCTTGAGTGGTCGTCATAGCGGGTATGTAGCTACCGCGTCGTAGCGGTGGCGTCCCTATGACCGGCTATTCTGTGGCTCGTTTGGTGGCTCTGTGGTTGCTCTCGAATGTTGCCGGTGAGATTGAACGAACAATAACGCCGAACAACGATATCTACCCTTCGATACTACGGCATAGGGTGCGTTTTCGTCTTCTCTGATGGCATTCTCATTACAATGCGGTCACCTGAGCGCCCTCGGGCACACCGGTACACCCCAGAACGAACCAGCAATGCAGACCGGCAATTGGGCATAAAAATACCCGGCAGGTGACGCCGTGGGGCGTCCTGCCGGGTGGTAGAAACCTACCGCGGTTCTTCCTCTTAGAAACTTCTAAGCGATGTTTTACACACTAGGTCCTTTAGGGGGTCCCTTAGGGAACTTTGAATCACTCTCAAGCGTCCTTCTGGCTGCAAAAGTGACCAAAAGACCTCCTAAAATTGCACTTAGAATTGATACTGGATTAAAGAACTCCCCGTCTCTGGCAAATGAGATAATCACCCAGAACACCGGAACAAGAGTGAGAAAAAATCCTAGTGTAAATATATTCTTCGCACGCATTTGACCTCTCCCAGATTCCAAGCAGAAATTGCGGTTGTGATTGCATTCCCACGTCACATAGTGACGTATCTTACATTACTACTCGGCAGTTTATCAGAGAGTCTCCTCAGATGAAACACGTAAATTTACATTACATGAAAAATATGCTTCTTCTGTCATACACGCTCTCAGCGGCGGGTCCGCTGCCGCGTCTAATCGCGCGGTCGAGGCCCATGATAGTGGCCACCACGCCGTCGATCTTCTCGGTGGATTTTTCTTTGTCGGGTTTGATGTTCCCGGCAGGGTCGGTGCGGATGAAGATGTTGCCCATCTAAACCTTTCGACGCCAGCCCATACTTTTTGACGTTAGCCCAAAACTTTTGACGCCCAACCCACAAGCACGCCGGTACACCCCAAAACGAACCGGCAATACAGGACCGACCAATTGGGCATAAAAATACCCGGCAGGTGCCGCCGTGGAGCGTCCTGCCGGGTGGTAGAAACCTACCGCGGTTCATCCTCTGGATTGGAACCGATAATCACCGCCGCAAACCCGTGAAGGTGAGCGGACGGTTGGGAGATCGTGGAGATGCGGGGAATCGAACCCCGGTCCGATGTGGCGTCAACGGGGCTTCTCCGTGCGCAGTTTATGCGAACGCTACTTTTCGGCTCCGGTACTTGCATAAACACATATACCGACGAACCTAGTCACGTAAAAGTCCCGCTAACCCCCGCAACAAGGGCTAGCAGCAGTGGCCTTTTAAGTCGATGCCGGTAACTGAGCCAAAGGCATGCTCAGGCCGACAGACGGCAACTCGCGCTTAGGCAGCGAGTGCGAAGTCAGTGCGCTTAGATTCTGCACTTAATTTTTTGCAGAGGGCGTTAACGAGATAACCCTGCATCCTCGGCACGCTTCACCCATCTCAACTCACATCGTCGAAACCGATCATCCCCCTATGCTTTTATCAAAAAGCCCACCGTCTTCTGAAAGTTTTCCTCGACATACCTTGACGCCGCGGTGCCATTCAAACACGGTAGAGATTCAGTATATCTAAGATGTTTAACGGCGTGCAAGTCCCCCACCCCGCACACGCGGCACGCTCACTGACAGAGAATACCTGTACAGAAGCCGGAGAGCGCGCATCCACCACACACACCCTAATCAACGGCGGGCACAGCAAACGGGGTGAGGCGCCCCAGAAAATCTGGGAGCCTCACCCCGTTCGCGTACCGCACTGGGTAGCCAAAATTAGGCAGTCAAAATTAGGCGGTCAAACCTTAGCGGTGAGCCGGAACAGTCATGCGGTTGTTCGGGTTGTCACCAATCTGGCAGACCACGTTACCGTGACCGTCATCGGTACCAACCTCAAGGCACTTCTCAGTGGTCTGGAAGAAAGAAATGTATACGAAAAGCATGCAAATCGAAATCAGGACAGACACCGCACCGGTGATAATACCGGTCAGTGCGAATGCCTTACCCGCGCCAACTTCCTTAGTCTTCTTCAGGGACAGCGCACCCAGAATGATTGCAGCGATACCCAGCAGGGCACCAAACACAAGGAAACCGGTCAGTACAGCCGCAATACCGAGGATCATCGCCGCCAGCGCCATGCCGGGAGCCTTCTTCGTCACGGGAGCCGCATACGGGTAACCCGCGGGCTGACCGTAACCGTAAGCATCCTGCTGAGGCTGCTGCTGGTAAGAGTTCTGCTGGTAGTTGTAGTCAGCAGGCTGCGCCTGGTAGGAAGCGTCCTGGCCGTAACCATACTGGTTCTGCTGAGCGGGCTGCGTCTGGTAGGATGCGTCCTGACCGTAGCCGTACTGCTGCTGACCGTAGGTGTTCTGTGCCGAAGCACCCTGAGCCGAAGCGCCCTGGGCAGAGGTACCCTGAGCAACATTCTGGCCGTAAGCATTCTGCGAAGAAGGCTGCGCACCGAACTGACCGTACTGGTTCTGCTGTGCCGAGTTCTGCGGAGTAGTGTTCTGCTGCTGAGCCTGGCCGTAGGTGTTCTGAGCGGATGCGCTCTGACCGTAATCCTGGCCATAGATGTTCTGTGCCGAAGGAGCCTGGCCGTAATCCTGACCGTACGAGCTCTGGGCGGAAGAATTAGGCTGCTGAGCAGCGTAGGGGTTCTGCGCGTTCCCCTGGTTGTTTCCGTAGTTATTCTCAGACATCCGTCGTTCTTTCCTTCACAGTTGCAGCGAACAATTTATACTCGCCCAACGCACCATTGCGCGCTGAGTTCGGTTCCATTATATAAATAAGCTGTCATCCGGGTCATCTGTGAAGTCCCAGATTTCAGAATCAGCGCCCAGAATCCACCAATCGGGCAGAATCAGCGCCGAAAAAGAACAAGGGACCGAATAGTTCAACACTATTCGGTCCCTTCACATCTCTATATACTCAACGCGACTTAGCGGCGCAGAGTACGGTACTCATCAGGGTCCAAAGTCTGAGTATGACCATTCACAGTGCACACGTAGTTGCCGTTTGAATCCTGCACAGCATGCTCAGCACACTCGCTGAGCATACCAATGCCAATCATGCCCAGAATCAGCATGACAACAGCACCAATCATGCCCAGCGCACCGGTGACAATACCGCCAATCGCCATGCCCTTACCGGAAGCGGTACCGTTCTTCACCTTCACCAGGGCAACAATACCCAGGATCACGCCGACCAGGCCCAGCGCACCGCCGAAAATCAGCCAGCCAGTCAGCAGACCAATAATACCCAGAATCAGCGAAGCAATCGCCAGAGCCGAGCTCGGAGTCGGCTGGTAGCCGGGGTAACCACCCTGCATGTTGTATGCCGGTGCCTGCTGCGGTGCGGGGATGAACTCGCCCGGGTTCTGCTGGTAGTTCGGGTTCTCAGACATGTGTCTCCTCAAAAACGTATGGTGCTCGCGGTACGCCGCGAATTTTCAACCATTATACGCGAGGAACCGCGCCCCGCCCCTACCGGCAAGTTCTTGGAGCAACCGTGCACCTCGGCCGTTGCCGCAGCCCTAGCCGAGGTTGCGGTAACGCATCGCGCGGCGCGCCTCCAGGTCATCCTGACGCTCACGCAAAGCCTGACGCTTATCGTACTCACGCTTACCGGTCGCCAAAGCAATCTCAACCTTCGCACGACCATTCGAGAAGTACAGCTTCAACGGAACTACCGTGTAACCGGTCTCCTTCAGCTTCTGCGCCAACTTATTAATCTCAGAACGATGCAGCAGCAGCTTACGGCGACGACGAGCCGCATGGTTCGTCCACGTACCGTAACCATACTCCGCAATATGAATACCCTCGAGCCACAACTCGTTATCGGTCACCTGGCAGAAACCATCCACAATGGACGCCCCACCATCACGCAGAGACTTCACCTCAGTACCCAGCAGAACAATACCCGCCTCATAGGTATCCACAATGTTGTAGTTGTGGCGAGCCTTCTTATTCTGGGCAATAATCGCGTTATTCGGGTCCTTCTTCGCGTCTTTCTTCTTTTTCTGAGCCATCACTCAATCCTTATACGTCTTAGCTCTCTTCAGCCGCGCGCCCCGAAGCACGCCAGCGAATACCAGCATCAATAAAGGCGTTCAAACCGCCATCCAAAACATTAGAGGTATTACCCTCCTCATAGCCGGTACGCAGATCCTTCACCATCTGGTACGGATGCAGAACATAGGAGCGCATCTGATCGCCCCAGCTTGCCTTAATATCACCGGCAAGCTCCTTCTTCTTCGCGTCCTCCTGCTCCTTACGCAACAGCAACAGGCGAGACTGCAGCACACGCAAAGCCGCCGCACGGTTCTGCAACTGCGACTTCTCATTCTGCATCGACACCACAATACCGGTCGGCAAGTGAGTCATACGCACCGCCGAATCCGTCGTATTCACCGACTGACCACCCGGGCCTGACGAGCGGAACACATCCACCTTAATCTCAGACTCGGGAATCTCAATAGCATCCGTCTGCTCAATCAGAGGAATCACCTCAACCGCCGCGAACGAGGTCTGGCGGCGGCCCTGATTATCGAACGGCGAAATACGCACCAGGCGGTGAGTACCCGCTTCCACCGACAGGCGGCCAAAAGCGTACGGCGCGTTCACCTCAAAGGTCACCGACTTCAGGCCCGCTTCCTCAGCGTAGGAGGTGTCCAGAACCTTCGTCGGGTAGCCGTTCTTCTCCGCCCACCGCAGGTACATGCGCAGTAGCATCTCCGCGAAATCAGCAGCATCCACGCCGCCGGCGCCCGAACGGATCGTCACCACAGCCTCACGCTGATCGTACTCACCCGACAGCAGCACCAGCACCTCAAGCTCTTCCAGCTTGGCGCGAATCTCACCGCACTCACGCTCAGCATCAGCGAGTAGCTCGGCGGCAGTCTCCTCATCCTCAGCCTCGGCAAGCTCCACCATCACCTCAACATCATCAATGCGAGAAGACAGCGAACGCAGACGATTCAGCTCCGACTGCTTATACGACAGTGCGCTCGTCACCTTCTGCGCGTTCTCCACGTCATCCCACAAATCGGGTGCGGCGGCCTGTTCGGACAGCTCCTCAATGGCGCGCTCAATCCCCTCAATATCGCTCACAGCAGCAATAGAGTCGAAGATAGCGCGAAGCTCTTTAATCTCAGCAGAAAAGTCGAAGGATGCCATAGCTTTTAACACTATCGCGAAACTGCCAGAAAGTCCCGCCGTTACAGCCCGCAACAGCCCACAGCATAGAGGGACAAGGCTGGAGGAGGGCACGAAGGGGTGCAACGGGGACAAAAAACGAGGGCGCATCCGCTAGCCGTTACACTACCTTGCGGATGCACCCTCGCAGTCTATGGGACTCACAGTGCCTCTAGTCGGTGGATGGGCCCTGGCTCGTCTTCAAACGCGACGAACCGTGAGCGGTCACCTCAATACCATCAGGCACCAGAATCGACAGTAGCGGGGGACGAATACGAGCCGACAGGTACACGTGTACGCTGTGATCAGAATCCACGGACACGTTCTCCAGACGCAACGCATGAAAATCCTGCCCCGGCTGAACCTCAGCCAGGTATGCGCTCGCATACTCCCACGCCGCCGAACCACTCGCTTCATCAGGAGTGCGCATCGTGCGGGTAATCGAGTTCGCCTGAGCGTCCGCCATATCCTGCAGATGCTGAGTCTGCAGATACGCACCCGTAATCGCCACCGTTACCGAACCGATGAGCAGCAGCAACGCCAGCATGCCCACAATCAGCGGAGCAATACTGCCCTCTTCCGGGTCTGAGGCGATCGGGTCAGCGGCGAGCGCCCGGCTCTTCGCACGCGCACGAGCGTGCAGCCGGGGCAGGCGGCGCGCGCCCGGCTCTTCGCACGGGCACGAGCCTGTAGACGGGCACGACGGTATGCGTTAGCGTAGCGCTCCCGCACCGAGGAAAGCAGGCGAGCGGGCGAGAACAGGTGAGCGGGCGAACCATTAGGAATCAGCATGACCAGACCCCCAACTCGTCGCATGAGAACTCACCGGAATCACGCCGCCACCCATAAACGAAGGCAGAAGCGGCAGACGCGCCTGAACCGTCACCGTGGCGTACGCCTTCGTACCCGAGACGCACTCCCCGGATGCACAGCTCAACGACACGCTCACATCGGAAGGCTCAACCCCATAGTCAGCGGCAGCATGCACCGCCAGACGCTGAGCCAAATCCGGGCCAACCGACGAATCCTGCGGCTGCTCCTGCACATACAGCACCACCTGGGCGCTCGCCGCATGAGCCGCCATCACCGAAGACTGCAAACTAAAAATCGTCAGAATGCCGTAGAGCACCGGGATGAGCAGAGTAATACCCAAACCCAGGAACTCCACAATGGCGCTACCCTCTTCAGGATTGTGCCGATCAGAGCGGCTCATCAAGTGTTCCTTCACACGCTGCCGAAGCGAAAAGTCGCTAATCACCGGAACGATGCTCCGCATAAATCGCATGCCCCTTCACCTCAATAGAATCCGGAAAACCCCACGGGCCCAGCACCGGTAACGGAGACTTCACCGTCACCTCCAAAGTGCGCACACCCGTAGAATCACTACTCTGACGGTACGAAATATTCTCAGCATACGAAGACGGAAGAACCCCCTCAATCATCTGACGGGTACGCTCCATGCCCTCCTGCGGAGTGCGGTCACGCATCGTACCGTAACGTGCCCCAGCCGCCGCAGCATCCACCAACATGGTTCGTGCATACAGGGCGAAAGAAACCTGCAGAATCGCCATGGTCAGCAACACCAACAGCGCACCGACCATGACGAATTCCGTGCTGGCATCACCGCGCTCGCTATCCTCCACAGAATATTCCGCGGAGGATAGCTCAGCGGCAGTCAGCTCAGAAGCGATGCGGGGCTTACGCATTACTGGTGAACCAGAGCGATCGCGTCGTTGAACATCTTGGTCAGAGCGGGCTGAGCAATCGCCAAGATAGCGGCAACCAGCACGGCGCTCATCATGGTGATCATGACCCAGCCGGGCACGTCGCCGCGCTCGGGGTCATCCTGCTTGTTCTTCAGGCGCAGAGCCAGCACGGATGCGATAGCCAGGGCAATCAGCACGGTGAGGGTGGTGCGGAAACGACGGAACATGATTTTCTCCTTCTATCAAAGGGTGTAGTGTGTGGTTGGTGCGGCGCGCCGGGCAATCAGCCCAGCCCACCGCGGTGCAGCCGGTACGGTGTGTACCCGCCGCAAAATCTAAAAGTTCAAACGCATGAGCGACAAGCCCGGGAAGACCGCAAAAATTACGGTCAGCGGCAGGATGAAAAACACCACCGGAGCGAGCATCGCAATCTCCTTCTTACCGGCTGTTTCCATCAGCTCACGCTTAGCGTTATCGCGCACATCCTGAGCCTGCGCACGCAACACATCAGCCAGAGGGGTACCGCGCTCAATCGCAACGGCAATACCCTCAACGAAGCGGCTCAACGCCGGAACGCGAGTACGCTCCGCGAACTCCTGCAGCGCGCTCAGCAGCGAAACGCCGGTGCGGGTCTGCGCCAAAATCTCAGAAAACTCACGAGCCAACTCGCCGCGAGAGGTCAAACAGATACGCTCCAAAGCCGCCAGCGCCGACTCGCCCGCCGTCACCGACAGAGCCATCATCTCCGCCAGCGCCGGGAACTCAGCGACCAGCTGCTTCTCACGCTTAGTCACCGCCTCACCCAGCCACCAGTCACGCGCCAGAAAGCCGCTCAAACCGCTCACCAGCACCAGCACAAGAGCCACCAGGATGGAGAAACGCTCCTGCACCACGCCAATGACGGTCAGGGCACTCATAACGGTCACACCGGCAAGAGCCCACAGCAGCTGCTCAGCACGAAACGCGCTCACACTCTGCGAAGAGCCAGCACGACGCAGACGCTCCTGCACCGAACTATCGCTCAGCGACGAGCCGCTCAACGACGAAGACAGCGAACGCAGAAGCGGCGCGCAGAACGCCGAAATCGCCTCCAGCAGGCTCGGCTCACGGCGCTCCTGCTCCTTCAACAGCGACTCACGCAGAGTCTCACCGCGCAGCTGCGACGCCACACGATCAGAAAACGAAATACTGCGAGTATTCAGTACCGACGAAAGAATCAGACCCACGCCGGCCGCCAACAGCAGACCAAAAATCAGAGGCAGGTTCACCCGAAAACCCTCCGTTCACGCGGCAACTCACCAATACGCAGCATCAGACGGTACGCCGCCAAAGAAATAGCGGCACCTGCAATCATCAGCATCGCACCGGCAAACGAGTTATACACCATGCGCGCGGCAGGCTGAGTCGCCATCAGACACAGCACAAACCAGGGCGCCACGCAGGAGAGACGAGCCGCATTCACAGTCCACGACTGGCGAGCCAGAAGCTCCGAACGGGTACGCGCATTCTCACGCAGAAAATCACTCAGCGTGCCCAGCAGCTTACCCAGGTCCGAACCACCCACCTCGCGGGCAATCTTCAACGCCTCAATAATCGTGTCCGCCACCGGGTCAGAGAGGTACTCCTTCAAACGGTTCAGCGACGGCACAAACTCACCCGACGCACGGTAATCACGCGAGAAATGGGCGAAGGCATCACGCAGCTCTTCCGGGCCGCGGTACGAGAGCTGAATCAGCGCCTCCGGCAGGGACAAACCCGCACGAATCGCCGAACGCAGGTGGTCCACCGCATCCGGCCACAGCTGCCAAATACGGGCATCCGCCGCGCGGGCACGATGATTCACAATCACGCGAGGCGTCGCAAAACCACCAATCAGGCCCAGCAGACCCAGCGGCAAAAGCTGAGTAAGCATCAGCAACAGAACCGACGCGCTCACACCACTGGCAACGCTCACCCACATGAACGTGCGAGGAGTCAGCGAATGCATGCCCGCCTTACGCAACGCCACAACCAGCGCCGGGTCGTTACTCGGCTTCAACGGCTTGCCGTTATCAGGAAAGCAGGAAAGGTAAATCAGGCAGACGCCCAACCCCAAAATCAGGCTCAGAAACAGAGGCATTACTGACCCGCCTTCGCCGCAGCCAGCACCTGCTCGGGGCGGTGACCGGCACGAATCCAACGGTCCGGGTTCGGCAGCTCCAACGCCACGCACACCATCTGACCGTCACGGCGCACAAACAGCGGGGACATCTCAATTACGCCGTCCTCAACGCGGCCGCCCAGCATGCTGATCTCTTCGACCTGACGCTGACCGCGCGAATCGCGGCCGCAATGCACCACAATGTCAAAGCAGGACGCCACGGTCGGCACCACGAACGCCGAAGAAATATTCTCGCCCGCCAGCAGCGGCAGGGTACAAATCTTGGTTACCGCGTCACGCGCCGAGTTCGCGTGAATCGTGCACATACCCGGCAGACCCGCGTTGAGCGCAATGAGCATATCCAGGGACTCCGCCTCACGCACCTCACCAATGAGGATGCGGTCCGGGCGCATACGCAGAGCCTCCTTGACCAGGCGGCGTAGCTCAATCGCGCCGGTGCCCTCAAGGTTCGGCTGGCGGCACTGTAGACCCACCACATCGCGTAGCGGAACCGCGAGCTCAAAGATTTCTTCGCACGTAATCACGCGCTCACGCGGTGGAATAGACGCCGACAGGCAGTTCAGCATCGTGGTCTTACCCGCCTGGGTTGCGCCCGAAACGAGGATGTTCATGCCGCTCTCCACCGCCGCGTGCAGCAGGGACGCCGCGCCGGCACTCAGCGAGTTCATGCGCACCAGGTCGGGCAGTCGGCGGGCACGCACCACGAACTTACGGATATTGATGCTCGTGTGCCTGCGAGTAATATCCGGAATCACCGCGTGCAAGCGGGAGCCATCCGGTAGGGACGCATCAACGAACGGGGAGGAAAGGTCCACGCGACGGCCCGAAGGCTTGAGCATGCGCTCCAGCAGACTATTGATTGCCTCAGTGCTCAGGTGCAGACCGGTCAATTCGCTTTCGCCATTGCGGGCGATAAAGATTTCGTCGGGAGAGTTGATCCAGATTTCTTCAACGCTCTCATCATCGAGGAACGGCTGAATCACGCCGAAGCCGCAGATTTCATCGTGCAGGCGCTGAATCACGGATTCACGGTCGCCCAAATCGGGCAGGGAAATGCGGGTGCGCCGCTGCTCATAATCGTTCAAGTGCTCGTCAATGAGCCCGCGCACCGCGTGCTGGTCCTCGTGCGGGTCCAGGCTGCGGTGGCGCATTGCCTCACGGATATTCTCCTCGAGCAGACTTAGATGCTCCGCCCGGGTATCCAGTACGGTGTTCTCCATTGAAATGATCCGATGCTGTGTGGTGTGGTTGTGTGGAATACGGTGAAGCATTGATACATCAATGCCACCATCACCCTACCCTCAGCGCATCAAATTTATCAAAATGTAATAAAACACCCCTTAATATTTACGAGTATAGTATTTTGAGCATTTTTGATGCATGGAATTGCGCATATCGTTACCTAACGTGCACCAATATTCAAAACGCCTAGTCAGCTGTGACTTGCAGAACAGTTACAGGTACGCACCTCGAACCGCTCACCGTTAATCACTGCCATATTGCACTTGGTGCACACGTAACATTTCGTCTTAAAACCCCGCAGCTTCCTCTACTAAACCGCAAGAACCCTACCCAGCAGCAGCGCCTTCCCGAGCGCAACTTTCGGGCGCTCCTTCCCAGGCACAGTAAAGGGGCGTGCACTCCCCCATCGGGAATACACGCCCCATCACCAGCAATCACCTAGCGGCTAGTTGCCGCCACGAATCACCTTCACGGCTTCCTTAATCGGACCGTCAAAACGCAGGTTACCGTGCTCCAGCACCACGCCGCGGTCACAAATCTTAGAAACCAAATCCAGGTCATGGCTCACCACGGCAAGAGTCTTACCGGCAGAGCACAGCTCCTGAATCTTCGCAATACACTTCTTCTGGAACGGCTCATCGCCCACCGCAAGAATCTCATCCACCAGGAAGATATCCGGGTTCGTATGAACCGCAACCGAGAACGCCAGACGCAGGTACATACCCGAAGAGTAGAACTTCACCTCGGTATCGATAAAGTCGTGAATCTCAGCGAAATCCACAATCGAATCGAAGGAAGCCTCAATCTCATCCTTGGTCATACCCAAGATTGCACCGTTGAGGTACACGTTATCGCGGCCGGTCAGATCCGGGTGGAAACCAGCGCCCACCTCAATCAGACCCGCAATATTGCCGCGCGTGAGAACCTCACCCTCATCGGCGCGCATCACACCAGAAATCATCTTCAGCAGCGTGGACTTACCCGAGCCGTTCAGACCCAGAAGAGCCACACGCTCGCCCTGACGAATATCCAGGCTCACGCCGTTGAGCGCATTGAACTTCTCCGAAAGATCACCCTTGCGGCCCTTAATCAGCCACACAAAAGCTTCCTTCATCGAACGGGTGTGGCGCAGAACGAAGCGCTTCACCAAATTCTCCACGTGAATCACTACGGGAGCGTCCGGGCTCACCGGCGGGAACTCAAGCTTCTTAATATCCACAGAATCAGAGCTCCTGGGCGAAGTTGCCCTCAAACTTACGGAAGAGCAAATCACCAATCAAAACGGTCAGCAGAGAAATACCAATGGCAATCGGAGTCCAGAAGCTGAAGAGATGCGGAACCACCTGCGAAGCAGGAAGCGCCAAATCCTCAGGACGAAGCGTCGGATGCCAGAAGCCATAGTGGAACAGCTCCACCGCAACAGTCAGCGGGTTAATCATGAACACGTTGAACACCCATGGGTAGAGAGTGTCACGCACCATGGTCCAGGAGTACAGCACCGGCGAGAACCAGGTAGCCACCATCAGCAGCATGTCCACGATGTTCTCCGAATCACGGAAGAACACGTTAGCCACACCGAAAATCAGACCCAGACCATAGGACAGCAGCATCACGATGAGCATGCCCGCCAGAATCGACTCAAAAGCCAACAAGGACGGATGCCAGCCCACCGCAAAACACGCCAGGAGCATGACCACAATCTGCGGCACAAAATGCACCAGAGCCACCCACACCGTAGACAGCGAGAACAACTCACGCGGCAGGTAAATCTTGCGAATCAGAGCACTGTTAACCACCATGGCGCGAGCACCATTGCCGAACCCCTCCGAGAAGAAGTTAATAGCAATCATGCCCGAGAACAGGTACACCGCATAGTTGTGCATACCGCGTTCCAGGCCAAGGAAAAGACCCATGGCAATGTAGAACACCAGGAACTGCACACCCGGCTTAATGTAGGACCACAGAATACCCAGCACCGAGCCGCGGTAGCGGACCTGGATTTCCTTATCGACCAGAAGTCGAAGCAGGTAGCGATTCTTCATCGCATCCAGAATGCCGCGGCCGCGACCGGGCGCCTTCAGGGGAACAGATTTCAAATCGCTCATCGGGTCAGCTCAGAATCCGTATGCTCAGCAAAGGTCTTAGCCCACGCATCGTAGGACGCAACCTCTGCAGCCTTCGAACGGTACTGCTCACGCAGCTGCTCCCAGCCGGTCACCAGCTGGACGTGCAGCTTAGCTGCCTGAGCCAGCTTCGACTTCAACTGCTCGGGGTCGCGGCGGTACCAGAACAGGCCGGTACCCTCAGCGTTAGTCGCCAGAGCCGAATCGAACTTCGACAGGGTCCACCAGTTAGTCTCACCGTAGTTCAGCTGAATCTGCGGGTGAGCCTTCGCCTCTTCGCTCACCGGCTTGAACAGCTGACGAGCAACAGTCTTAGCGGTCCACGAAGCAAGCTTCTTGTAACCGGGGGACGCGAAGGAACGGCGGCCACGGAACGGAGGCTTCTTCGTCTGAATAGCCGGGAAGTCATCCACGTTCGGCTTCACCTGAGACTCCGGGTACTCCTTAGCCATCGCACGAATCACCGGCAGACGCTGCGAAAGCGAGGGGTGCAGGTGCTCGGGGCCGGAGAGCAGATCCTCCAGCGCCATCAGGCGGCCGGCCTCAGTGTAGTACTGCATGGACAGGGTGTGCTTGACGTCCAAGAACAGGGACTCCAGCAGCACGCGACCACCCTTATCGAAGGGCGAGTGCAGCAGCGCCGTAATGAGGCGGTTGCGCTCGTGGTAGTACGCCTGCCAGCCGACCGAGTCATCCTTATCAGTCCAGGACACGTGCCACACGCCCGCACCGGGGAAGGACACGGTAGCGAAGCCCGCGGCCTTAGCGCGCAGACCGTACTCAGCGTCATCCCACTTCAGGAACAGAGGCAGGGACAGACCGATTTCCTTGATGACGGTGGTCGGGATGAGGCACATCCACCAGCCGTTGTAGTCCACGTCCACGCGGCGGTGCAGCCACGGGGTGTTACGCAGGTTGTGGTGGCCCAGGTTGTGGCCCATCGCCATGTCATCGTGCGGCTTAGCGTAGAAGTTACGCCACGGATCAACAACCTCACCGAATGCGTGCAGGACCGAACGGTCGAACATGTCGAACATGTGCGCACCCACGATGGTGGGTTCCTTGCAGTAGTTCGCGAAGGTCACCATACGCAGAATCGACTCGGGCTCAACGATAACGTCGTCATCGAGCAGCAGCACGTAATCAGAGCCGTTGTTGACAGCCTCGAACATGCCGCGCGAGAAGCCACCGGAACCACCCAGGTTGCCCTGGTTGATAATGCGGAACTTACCGGAGAGGGGCTTGACAACCTCTTCGAAGTCCTCGTGGTCCTGCACCTTCTGGGTGCCCTGATCCACAATCAGGAACTCGTGCACAGCATCGAAAATCTCGGGGCTCTCACCCAGAGCACGAATGTTGTTAATGCAGTACTCCACCTTGTTCATGGTGGTAATCTGCACAGTCGCCTGACCAGCCTTCACGTCTGCGCGGGGCTCAATGTCGCCCAGCCAGTTCGCCTCAACCAGCTCAAGGTCGCCGGTACCAGCCAGGTCGAACCAGTACCAGCCGCCGTCACCGAACGGTGCCAGGGGCAGGGTGAAGGTGTTGGTCTCCTCGCCGGAGAGCAGCTTCGCATCCACGCGCTGAATCACGCCACGGCCGTTGGACTTGTACACAATGACCATGCCCTCGCCGCGAGTCTGAACGCTCAGAACGACCTTCTGCAGGTCAGTCCAGCGGCGCCAGTACGAGGCGGGGAACGCATTGAAGTACGTGCCGAAAGACAGGCTCTGGCCCGCGTTCACGGTGATGGAGCGGCGGCTGTTCAGGCTGTTCGCGGCATCACGGTTCGCGCTGGCGCTCGACACAGACTGACCGGAGGTGTTCATCGCCTCCGCAATGGAGGTCGAAGCGTCACCGTCAATACGGGTAGGCAGCTGAACGCCGGTTGCGACACTCGCGTCCACGTACAGGGGCACGACGTCAGTCTCAACCGCGCTCGGGAAAATAACCCGCTGCAGGTTCTTCAAAGTCTTATCAGCCATGGTTATGCGTCAACACCACCGGACTCGATCTTCGCACCGTTAGCGAAGTGCGGGCGGATCTTGTTGTCGAACATGGACAGTGCAGCGCCGATAGCCATGTGCATATCCAGGTACTTGTAGGTACCCAGGCGGCCACCGAACAGCACGTTGTTCTCGCCCTTAGCCAGGTCGCGGTACGCCAGCAGCTTCTCACGGTCCACGGAGGTGTTGACCGGGTAGTACGGCTCGTCGCCCTTGTTTGCGAAGCGAGAGTACTCGCGCATGATGACGGTTGCGTCCTTGGTGTAGTCACGCTCGGGGTGGAAGTGACGGAACTCGTGGATGCGGGTGAAGGGAACATCAGCATCGGGGTAGTTCATCACGGAGCAGCCCTGGAAGTCCTCAATCGGCAGGACTTCTTCTTCCAGGTCGATGGTACGCCAGGACAGGTCGCCCTCAGCGTAGTCGAAGTAGCGGTCAACCGGGCCGGTGTAGACCACGGGAATCTGACCCAGGACGTTCTCGCGAGAGTACTGGTGACCGGGCTCGAAGAAGTCAGTGTTCAGGTGCACCTCAATGTTCGGGTGCGCCGCCATACGCTCCAGCCATGCTGCGTAGCCGTCAACGGGCAGACCCTCGTACTTGTCGTTGAAGTAGCGGTTGTCGTAGTTGTAGCGAACCGGCAGGCGGGAAATGATAGATGCGGGCAGCTCTTCCGGCGGGGTCTGCCACTGCTTAGCGGTGTAGTGCTTGATGAACGCCTCGTACAGGGGGCGACCAATCAGGGAGATACCCTTGTCATTCAGGTTCTGCGGGTCGGTGCCAGCCAGCTCGCCAGCCTGCTCAGCAATGAGCGCCTTTGCCTCTGCGGGAGAGTAAGCGGCGTTGAAGAACTGGTTGATGGTACCCAGGTTAATGGGCATGGGGTACACGATGCCGTTGTGGCGGGTGTACACGCGGTGTACGTAGTTGGTGAACTCGGTAAAACGGTTCACGTACTCCCAGACACGCTCATTGGAGGTGTGGAACAGGTGCGCACCGTAGCGGTGCACCTCAATACCGGTCTGCTTCTCCTTCTCGCTGTATGCGTTACCACCGATGTGGGAACGGCGGTCCAGCAGGGCAACCTTCAGGCCCAGCTCAGTGGCAGCCTGTTCTGCGATGGTCAGACCAAAGAGGCCCGAACCGACTACTACGAGGTCAGCGGTCAATGTTTTCTCCTGTATTATCACGGCGCACCGCCGCTTCTGCGAGGGCGGTATTCACCTACCAGATTGGACACATCCGAGGGTTCTCAGTCGCGCCGCAATCCGCACGGGTGGGTACAAAAAGCCCCTCCCGTGATGGATATAGTCATAATCTAAGATACCTGTTTATCAAGCACTACGCATACTTATGACGTGCTTTTAGGGGCTTTTGGACTATTGTTCGCACGCTCTTTCCCCGAGTGAGTATTCTTCGCGAACCCCGAGGTCACGCCGGTCTGAGACAGTTCTTTCTTCTGCGTATTTTTACGGTCTACCCATGGTGAAGGAATTTTATTTACGGGTAAATATTCACCCTGCCCTAGTTGCGGCGGTAATTAGCCGCCACCTAGAGCTGTAGACGCATGGGGTGGTTCAAGGGGCGTTTCATGGCTCTCACACGCTACAAGGAAACACCCCTGCGGCATATTTGGGGATGCGCGCTGGTGCACGCGAGAGGTGATTGAGGTGGTTTATCCACAGTTTTTTGAAAAACAGGGCGAAAAATTCAAAAAATACGAACATGTTAATTTATGTACAGATAATTTATTGAGCTTTAATGCTTTTTAATGTTTTCTGAGGATATGACTCTCTTCTTTCTCGACCACCACAACACCACCCTCCCCTACCCCCGCGTACTCCGACTCGACGGCGAGGCGGCACCCACCGGAATACAGCTGCGCCCCGGTAGCGCACACCAGCAGGCTCTAGAGCAGGCGCTCAACCACGCCCTGCAACACCCTGCACCCGGTGCGTACGCTCAAGCACAGGAAACGACGTTCCAGCTACGCCCCGCGCACGATAAGGATCCCGCCGGAGCCTCGATTGCGCCAAACAGCCACATTCCGAACGAATCTCAAACTCCGGGCGCGCCCGCCGTCAGCCTCCTGCACATTCTGCGCGGACCCGACGCGGGCGCAACCTTCCCCATCAGCCGCGGTCGCACCAGCCTCGGCAGAGCGGCACTACCTGCCCGTGGAGGAGAACAGCCGCACCACATTCACCTGCAAGACCCCTTCCTCAAGCCGGTACACGGCAACTTCTACGCCGATAGCTCCGGCATCCGCTGGATCGAGAAGCACCCGGTGAGCCCGGAGAATGAAGGCGGTAAGAAAACACAGGGTAACAATCAGGACGCCGAGCCGCGCATCCTGCGCTGGGATGAGCCTTTCCGTCTCGGCTCCTCACTCTGCATGCTCATCTCCCCCAGCGCAGACGGCGAACACACCGTAGAAAAGGCGAGCACGCCTGCCACGACCTCTGGCGAGCCCGCGCAGATGCTCGCTCCTCTGGGCGACGCCGGCAACCCCTTTGAGCCGGTGGTGGTAAACCCTCCCGCGCCGCGTAAGCTCAAGCAGATTCTGTTGAGCGTGTGCCTGCCGATTGTGGTGGGTCTGATTATTGCGCTGGTGACCGGCATGTGGTTCCTTCTGCTGATGTCTGCGGCGTCTTCGCTGCTGATGCTTCTGCATTTCTTTGGCGGTCGGGCGGAGAACCGTGCCGCATCATTGCAGACTCATCAGGCGGCTGAGCAGGAGAAGGAACGTGCCCTCGCCCTGCCGACGGCGGGCGACCTGGCGATTTCGGGCCCCTCTGCCCTGCATGATGCCGCCTACCCGGCTATCGTACTCGGGTGCGGTCCCCGCCTGCCCTACCTGCGCGGCCGCAACCTCCCGCTGGGCACTCTGGAGAAGCAGGATGCGCCCCACTACCTGCCGCCACCCACCCCGGCTCTCGGGCACTACCTGAAGCTGGAGGAGGTGCATCTGCGCGCCTACCTGGTGCAGCTGGTGGCGGGTTATCCGGGTTCGGTGCACGTTCTGTTGGCTGACGCTGAGAGCGCTGATCAGCAGCGCACCAATAGTCTCTTGCAGACTCTGGCTGTGGTGCCGGGCGTGAGCGTGCATTGCCTGCCGGGCGCGCAGCAGGAGAAGTATCTGCAGGCTCTGCAGAGCAGTTTGCAGTCGGAGCTTTCGGTTCCGCCGCTGATTCTCATGCCCCTGCAGGCGAGCCCTGTCTACGCTCCCTTACTGACCGCACTGAACTCTGGGGCGGCCGTGGAGTCTTCGCAGTCCCGTGCGTTCGCCTCCCCGCGTGAGCAGAAGATGAACGCCCCGGCGCTCTGCGTGCTGGGCAGCGCTGAGGGTGATAGTTCCGCTCATACGCCCGGCGCGCTTTTTGGTGCCGCCTGGGTTGAGTGCGTGAGTGAGGGTAGCCACCGTCAGAGCATCCGTTACCGCGCGCAGGGTTATGCGGCGCCTCCGGTACAGCCCACCGAGGGTGTCTACCAGGTGCATCCACTGGCGTGTGAGGGTCTGTGCCAGCACGCCGACGGGCTCAGCGTTGAGGCGTTCTGTGCCGCTCTTGAGAACCTGTACCGCACCGGCTGCGAACAGGAGCAGGGTGCGCTCGGTGAGGCACAGGTGCACCAGTCGGCGCATCTATTCTCTTCCCTGCAGGCGCAGAGCGCGCGGCAGAAGAACCGCACCGATGACATGGCGGTGGAGTCCGTTCTGCAGCGCTGGTCCGCTCAGCGTTACGCCTCCGATATTCGCTGCTACCTGGGTGGTTCTTCGGGTGGCTCGCTGAATATTGGTCTGTCTGAGCACGGCCCGCACTGGCTGCTCGGCGGCACGACCGGTGCCGGCAAATCGCAGCTGTTGCGTTCGCTGGTGCTCAGCGCAGCGCTACGTTACCCGCCCGAGCGCCTCGGCCTGATTCTGGTGGATTTCAAGGGCTCGGCTGGTTTGGGTCCTCTGGCTCAGCTACCGCATGCGCTCAGCGTGTTGAGCAATTTTGATGTGTCCGCTGTGGAGCGTGCGCTCGAATTTTTGCGCGCCGATATTCACCGCCGCGAGGTGGATCTGCAGGCGCTCGGCGTGAACTCCTACCGCGACTACCTGGCGTCCTGCCAGGCTGCGGGTACCACTCCGCGCTACCCCGAGCTGCTGATTGTGGTGGATGAGTTCCGCATGCTCATCGATTCCATGCCGGACGCCATGGCTGAGCTGATGCGCATCGCCACGATTGGTCGCTCGCTGGGTCTGCACCTGGTGTTGGCGACTCAGCGTCCGCAGGGCGCTATTTCGCAGGATATTCGCGCCAATATTGCCACAAGCATTTGTCTGCGTGTGGCGAGCGCCCAGGATTCCTATAACCTGCTGGAGCATGAGTCTGCGGCGTATATTTCGGCGGCGCATCCGGGTGCCGGGTATGTGCGTCTGCCGGATGGTCGTTCCCTGCCGTTCCGCGCCCCGCTGGTGGATGCGGTCCCATCGAGCAGCGATGCTCGTCCGGTTCAGGTGCTGGGTCTTGAGGAGGGCGGCTGGCGTGAGCTGACTGCCGCTTCTGCCGTTCAGCCGTTGGGCGGCAATGAGGATGAGCTACTGATTCGTTCGGCGCAGCAGATTCGTGCGCTCTATGAACGCGAGTACGCTCCGAAGAGTCTTCAGAAGAACGCAGTAGCTCAGGATGAGTACTGCCCGATTCCGCCGGAGCTTCCCGAGAACACCCCGCTGCCCGTGCTGGAGGCGCCGGTTAGCGAACCTGTCGCGTACGGCATTTACCCGGCGGCTACCTCTCAGGTTGTAGATTCTCAGGAACCCGCAGACCCTGGCGCGGCTTCCGAAGGGTACCTACTGGGCGAGCTGGAGATTGCCCGCTACGGCGTGCGCAGCCCGATCAGCTGGTCGGGTCAGCAGGCGCTGGCGCTACTGGCTCAGAGTGCTGAACGAGCCCCGATGCTTTACGGTCTTTTAGCTCAGGCGTTTGCCGTCCGCACGCCAGTTGTTCTGCTGACCTCTGACGGCGCGCTCTACCGCGACCTGGAACCCTACGCCGGTGCCTTTGAGGCGCTCGCGGGCGCGCAGGAACTTTCGCATCTGCGTTTCTGCTTGGAGGAACTGCGCACCCCGAACCTGTGGGGTACCGAGGGCTCCGCCCGCCCGCTCATTGTCGTGGACGGTCTGGACAGTTGGCTGGAGGCGCTGGTTCGCCAACCCGACACGGAGAACCTGCTCTACGACCTGCTCTCGCAGGGGTGCCGTCGCGGCTATTCGGTGGTGTTCACCTCCGCGTTGAACCCGCGCGGGCGTTTCGCGGCGGCGGCACATTCTACGCTGTTGAGCCGCCGTTTCCTGGACGCCGACCTGATGCGTTCGACGAGCAAGGACTACCCCACCCCGGCGCAGAGCCACTACTGCGTGGAGGGCGCCATTAATGAGGAGTTGATTGGGGATCAGCCGCTGAGCGCTTCGATTCTTTCGCCCTGCGTTGCGGGCTTCCAGGAGCTGGTTCAGGTTCTGCGACGCAACGTGGCGAGCGCTTCGAGCGGGTCAAACACTCGCCCCGGCACGTTGTTGAAGCAGTTCCCCGAGTACTATCGCATGCCCTCAACCGAGTACGTGACCGCCGCCCACGCCGCGTGCAATCCTCAGGGCGCTAAGCTGTTGGTCGCGTTTGACCGCCGGCAGATGCCGGTGTGGTTGAGCGCCCCGCCTGGCGCGGTAGTTCCGGTGCAGGGTTCCCGTTCGGCGGGTAAAACCACCCTGCTGGAGAGCATTGCTCATCTCAACCCGCAGCTGGAAGCCCTCGTCCTTGAAGGTGCTGGCGGCGCTACGGGTGAACCGCCGAGCGTGGAGCGTACCCGCGTGCTCCTGGACTCGGTGAAGAACCCCGCGCACACGCTCGTGCTCATTGACGATCTGCAGTACCTACAGCCCGCCGTTCAGCAGCTACTTCTGGAGCGTCGAGGCGAGTTCCGCGCCATACTGGTCGCCTACACGCCCTGGCCGAGGCGCGCCTCCTCGCCCCTGCTGGCTGCGCTCATGGGATGCTCGCGTGCGCTTCTGCTCGCACCCGCATCCCTGGCGGATGCCGACATGTGCACGGTGACAGCGCTACCTCTGGATCGATTCACGCAGGGTGAGCAGCCCGCCGGTCGTCTTGTGGTGGTGGATGGCGCCTCCGTGTGCGCGGCGCAGGTTCCCCTGGTGCTGGCACCGGCGGTGGAGGCGGCTACATCTGCACAGAAGGTGCCGGTAGCGGTTTAGGGGTTCTAGTAATTTAGGATTTAGCGGCGTCGGCGGCTGTACTTCTCTGCTTCTTCGCCCGATGCCTCGGTGACCGTCTCAATATAGCGGCGGCTACTGGGCATGAGCACAAAGATGAAGGCAGCCGCCGCACCAATAACACCCGCAATCGTGATGGACTGGCCAATGTTCAGACCGTAAGCACTCACGTTCATAACGAGGGTACTTGCGGTGACCCACAGGGCGCATAGGGTAATCAGGATCATGGGCAGGCGCGATCCGAAGCGGCCGCGGTAGAAACGCAGACCGAAGTAGGTCATGCCAGCGGCAATGAGCACCTGGAGCACACCGCCCACAATCGCCTGAGCGGTAGACATTCCGCTGACGATAAAGGGGTAGAGGATACCGCGAATCAGAATGTATGCCGCGAAGATTTCGGTCAGAACGAATGCGTAGATGACGTTGAACGGGCGTGACGTCACGGTGGGCTCCTCAGGGGTAGTGTCGGCGGCAGACCGGGGTATATTCGGTCCGATGCGCTAATGCGTTAGCGGGTGGGCGCTCCCCCTGCCTCGGGTTCGCCTCGGGTTCACCGCCTCGTCGTCGGTGCGGTATTTCAGGGGGTAGGTACCGCTTTATATTATGCCTGAGGCGCCGCTCACCCAGCCGCCCGCGTCTCGCCTATGAGACGGGGTGCAGACTATGCGTGTCAGCATGCGATTCTTCACCCCATCAATTAGACAAAGGTTTACCTAAGTGATAGATGCCTCAGCTTAATACTGAAGTTTTTAGAGAAAAGTACTTGTCACATCCGCTCCAACATGCGAAAGTTGATAAGTCAATTTTCACCCTAACGCTGGGTGAACGTCCCATCAGCGGATGTACTTGACACGCACACAGGAAAATAGATGTGTCTTGCCACCGCGTGAGACCGTAAATCATGAAGGAGGTCCACCGTGGATTGGCGTAGTCGTGCAGCTTGTTTGGACAAGGATCCGGAGCTGTTCTTCCCCGTAGGAAACACCGGACCTGCCCTGTTGCAAATTGAAGAGGCTAAGACTGTCTGCCGCTCTTGCGAGGTTGTAGACGTCTGCCTGAAGTGGGCCATCGAGACCGGCCAGGACTCCGGCGTATGGGGTGGCACCAGTGAAGACGAGCGTCGTGCGATGAAGCGTCGCGCAGCTCGTGCCCGCCGTGCATCCTAACTTCCGGAG
>OAVW01000062.1_pt1 | contig 37785 bp, 28 predicted proteins | sample 1495321 | NCBI WGS metagenome assembly OAVW01 (sample SAMEA2580108, study PRJEB22360) | human gut metagenome | biome: human gut; feature: human-associated habitat; material: faeces | place: Denmark | collected 2008/2010 | reverse complement strand
TGCACGTGCAGGGGTGGTCGAGCCCCGGGCGGTGCGCGCCCAGCCACTGGCGGGTCAGACCCAGTTCGGCGCTAAAGCGCGGGTCGGCGCCGTAGGTCAGGTCGCCGCAGCAGGGGTGGCGCAGCGCGGAAAAGTGCACACGAATCTGGTGGGTGCGTCCGGTTTCCAGGTGCACCTCTACCAGGGATGCGGGGCCGAAGGCTTCGAGCACATCGTAGTGGGTGATGGAGTTGCGGCCGTCTTCGACCACGGCGAACTTCCATTCGTTGCCGGGGTGGCGGCCGATGGGTGCGTCAATGGTGCCGCGCAGCGGGTCGGGCAGGCCCTGCACGAGGGTGTGGTAGACCTTGTCCACGGTGCGTTCCTTGAAGGCTCGCTTGAGTTCGGTGTAGGCGCGCTCGCTACGGGCTACGACCATCAGGCCACTGGTGCCCACGTCCAGGCGGTGCACGATGCCCTGGCGTTCTGCCGCGCCGGAGGTGGCAACCGAGATGCCCTCGCCCATGAGCGCGGAGATGACGGTGGGGCCGTGCCAGCCGGGTGAGGGGTGTGCTGCCACGCCTGCGGGCTTGTCCACCACAACGATGTCCTCGTCCAGGTGCACGATGCGGAAGCCGTCCACCTTCTCGGGGCGAATGTCCGCCAGATCGCGCGGTGCGGGTGCGTCCACGACGACTTCGTCCCCTGCGGACAGCTTGTAGGACTTGCCGATTTTCACGGTCTTGCCGTTGTTGGTCACGGTCACGTGGCCGTCACGAATCCACCCGGAGGTGCGGGTGCGCGGCGCATCGAGGGCACCGGCGAGCGCTGCGTCCAGGCGCATACCGGCGAGCGCGCCTTCAACGGTGAATTCGGCGCGGATGCGTGCCGTATCTTCGGTGGCGTTGGTGGTTTCGCTCATGCGGCTCTCCTTCGGGTGGTGTTTGCTTAGGTTGTCTGTGTGAGGGGTCGTCTGTATGAGAACGGCTATAGGCACGTGTAACGGCGATGCAGCCGGGCAGGAAGCTACTTGGCGCTCTTTTTGTCGGTGCTCTTATCGTCAGCCGGGGTTTCATCAGCGGGCGCCTGCACGCGGGTGCCGTTGAGGTTCAGGCCCTTGAAGTTCAGCAGAACGATGAACGCCATGCACACACAGATTGCGGAGTCTGCAATATTGAAAATCGCGAAGTTCGGCACGGAAATAAAATCAACCACGTGACCGGAACCGAAGCCGGGCTCACGGAAGAGACGGTCAAAAAGGTTGCCGCAGATACCGCCGAGCAGACCGCCCAGCGCGAGGGTCCAGGACAGGGCGCGGGTGCGGCGCAGCAGGTACAGCACCACGGCTGCGGCGGCAACCATGACGAGCGTGAAAATCCAGGTGACGTTCTCGCCCATGCTGAACGCGGCACCGGAGTTACGGATCGAGTACCACCACAGCAGCCCGTCAATAACGGTGATGCGCTCCCCCAACTGCATCTGGGTGACGACCAGGTATTTGGTGCCCTGGTCGATAGCGAACACGACGGCGGCGAGCACGAGCGCGAGGATCCCGGCGGAGCGTCCAGATAGGATGCGCACGCGGCGTCCAGTAGCTTCTTCGGCGGCGTTGTCGGTAACCTGTGCGACTGAGGATTCAGCAGTCTTGGGGGTGTTGGTCATAGCTCTCCTCTAGTCTGTGCCGGTTGCTGCGGTCTGTGCCGGTTGTTGCGCCTACGGTGCGGCCGGCGGCAGGGCGCGCTCGCGTTCGATAGTGCCCCTCTAGCTTAGCAAATCGGGGTAGTGCATCGAGTATTCGGTGGTGATGTGGCGGGTGCTCTCCCCCGCTTCGTATGCTGGGCTCTTAGGCTGTGCAGGGCGGGCATGAGAATACCGCCCGGTTCTCTCCATCTTCCCCGGTGAATAGCGGGGGAAGAGAAAGAATCCGGGCGGCATACGCCTAGCTTAGTTTTGTTAGCTTAGCGTCGTTAGTTTAGCCTCGTTAGCTTATTTAGGCACGCTGATTTATGCGGAAGCCTCGATGGACTTGAGGTTCTTCAGCTCCTGAACCTGTGCGTCCAGGTGCTGCAGCAGCTTGGAGCGGTAACGGCTCTCGAAGCCGCGCAGAGCCTCAACAGCAATCTCCAGCTCTTCCTTCTCGTCGGTGAGGCGAGAGAGAACCTCTTCACGCTGCTGCTGAGCTTCGCTCACCATAGCGTCTGCCTTCCTCTCTGCCTCTTCAATCAGTTCAGCCTTAGCCTTCTCGCCCTGTGCCACGTAGTCGTCGTGAACCTTCTGTGCCATGGCGAGCAGTGCCGCCGCATCCTGAGGTGCAGCCGATGCCGCCGAGGACTGTGCGGGTGCTACAGCCGCTGCGGGGGAATCGGGTGCATTTGCAGAGAGCTGCTCAACCTGACGCTCCAGAGCGTCACGATCGGAGTAGAGTGCGCGCAGTTCGACGACGAGCTCGTCCAGGAAGTCATCGACCTCGTTGCGGTCGTAACCGGACTCTTCGGTTACAATCTTGAAGCTCTTAGTGATCAGGTCTTCGGGGGTGATTGCCATGGGCTTCTCCTCTGGGTATCCCTACGGTGTTTGGTGGTGAAGATGAGTGCCGCGGATTCACCAGCCAGATAGGTCGTGATCCCCGATAATTCAGGGTCCCGATGGGTCAGGGCATGGCTATTCCGCAATGCAGTCGTTGGCACCAATTCTACTATTCTTTGGTTTCTGTGCCCGGTTATACGTCGGTTGAACTGCAAAATATGCGCTCGGCGCAAGGGTGGGATTCACCACGTGACGTATCCACCCTAGTCCCCGCTATCGCCCTTGTGTTTTCTGCCCTGCGGTGCATTTCGAGAAGGTTTTCGAGACGGCATTTTGACGCTCCCCAAGCATACCCCCGGTACAGAACCCCGGCACAGAACCCAGACGCAGAAAACCCCGCCAGCGCTTCATCCCATGTCAGGATGCCAAGCGCAAGCGGGGCTCTCATGCCTAGTTCTCGTATCTCTCCGATGGAGGGGCTACGTTAGGACAGCTTCGCGGTAATCGTCGTCATGATGTTCAGCAGGAAAGACAGCAGAACAATCAGAATCAGAAAACCGGTATCCAACGCAACGTTACCCACACGCACCGGCGGAATCAGACGACGCAACAGGTTCATCGGCCAGTCCGTCACCGCGTACACGCCGCTAGCGAAGAGCAGAACGATGCCCTTCGGGCGCCATCCCGGAGCAAACATGCGTACCCAGTCAAAGAGCATGCGCAGCAGCATGGAGACGTAGAGAACGTACAGAATAATCGTAATGAGGGCGAAAATATAACCCATCTATCAGTCCTTAGCCCTGGTCGAAGGGGAATTCGCCGTCGGTCTCAAAGCCGGCGGGAACCTCGGAGTTAGCCACGCCCAGAACCTCCAGGTTGGAGGGGGTCAGCAGGAACACCTTAGCGGTGACGCGCTCAATGCGGCCTTCCAGTGCGAATGCCAGACCGGATGCGAAGTCCACCAGGCGCTTTGCGTCTGCGTCGGGCATTTCTTCCACGTTCATAATCACGGGGATGTTCTCGCGGAATGCCTCACCAATGATCTTTGCGTCATTGTAGGAGCGGGGGTGGATAGTGGTGATGCGACGCAATTCGTCCTCTTCTTCCTCGTAACCGTAGGTGTATCCGTTGGTTTCTTCGGGCTCGTAGCCCTGGTCGTAGTAGCCGTCGTTGGAGTACGTCTCGGCGTACTGCTCGGTGTATTCGGTATTCGGCACCGGGGTGTCCTCCCAATTGTCTGCGCTGGCGTCGTCCCAAGTCTGCTCGGTTTCTGCCAGATCAGCTGTGGTTTCAGGTGTATGAGCGGTGGCGTGTGCCGCTGCATCTACGGTTGCTCGTCCGTCGGCAGGTTCTTCTGCGTCCAGATACTCGGTTTCTGTACCGTCATCGTAGCTATCAGCCTGCAGGTACTCTTCCTGTTCAGTATAGGCGGGTTCGTCCTGCGGGTGGTAGGTTTCGCTCTGCGGCTCGGCGGTACTGTTGCTGTACTGTGCCGAGCCGGGCAGCGCTGAGAGCCTGTTGGCGCTGTCGGTCTTCTGTTCTGTAGCAGCCTGCCCTGCGGAGGCGTTCGCCTCCTTGTGGGTGTCAGCCTGCACAGCCTGCGGGGATTCTTCCGACGTCGCCTCGGCGTCCTGGTATCGTTCCAGGCCGAGGAAACCCGCCAGACGGCTTTGCTTCGCCATGATTCTCTCGCTGTTCTTTGCTTGTGGTGTACAGGGTCTGCCGTGGTGCTTCGTCAGAAGGTGTGTGCGTGACGGTACGTCATGCACCGGCATGTATATATTACCAGCGCCCACCCCGCGCGGGCGGTCAAGGGCGCCGATGATTATGCCGCCGGTCTACACCGAAAGCAGCCCAGCACTCGAAAGTAGCTCAGCGATCGAAAAGGCAACGCACGGCACGTAGCATGCTACGAGGCTAGAGCGCCGGGCGCTTACCCATAATGTCGCTACCGACGCGCACGCAGGTCGAGCCCCAACGCACCGCCGCCTCCAGGTCGCCGCTCATGCCGGCGGAAATCTCGGTCGCGTGCGGCACCTGCTCACGCACCAGAGACGCCAAGCCATACAGCTTCTCGAACGCCTCATCCGGGTTCATGCCCAGCGGCGCCACCGCCATCACGCCACCGCAACACAGGTGCTCGTGGTTCTCGATGCGCTCCACCAGCTCCAGCAGCTCGGATGCGCTCGTACCGCCGCGCGCGCCCTCGGCAGCGTGTCCAGCGGTCGCGACCTCCGCCAGGGACACCTGCACCAGGCAGGTCAGCGCACCCTGCTCCGCCGCAGCGGGTGCGGGCGCCTCCCCCGCCTCAAAGCGGGAGAGCTGGTTCGCGTACGCCTTCGCCAGAGCGTCCGCCAGGGAGGGGCGATCCACCGAATGCACGCTGGAAGCGTACTTGACCACGGACTTCGCCTTATTCGTCTGCAACTGACCGATGAACGCCCAGTGCGGGGGCTGCACCTCACGCTGGGTGCAGTAGGCGGCGAGCTCACGAGCCTTCGCGCTCGCCTCCTGGTCACGGTTCTCACCGAAGAGGGTCACTCCCCCATCCAGCAGCGCAGCCGCGTCGGAGGCGGGGAAGAACTTCGTGACCGTCACCAGCTGCACCGGGGCGCTCGCCTCGGTACGCACGGCACTGTGGTCCTGTTCTGCGGCGCGGATACGCTCAAGCACGCGGCGGTAGTTCTGCAGCAGCTGCTCGGCGCGTTCGGGAGTGTACTGCAGGTTCTCTTCTACGTTCATTTCAGACATCTTCTCTCCTTCAGCGGCTCTCTATCTTTAGCGGCTCTGTCTTTAGCGGCTCTGTCTTTAGCGGCTCTGTCTTTAGCAGCTCTGTCTTTAGCGCGCCCCGGTGGGGGCCCCCCCCCTTTTCAAAAGCCACACCAGACCCGCGATACGGCCCGGCTTCTCACCGCGGTTCGTGAACCCGCGATGAGAGTACACCTCGGGCTCCTCAAACGTGCACTGCGCACAGTCCATGCTCACCTGCACGCCCGCATCCTCCAGCACGGCGCGGGCGCCGGCGGGCAGGTCCAGGCCGGGGGTCTGCTGACTGGTCACCGCGTGCACCTGCGGAATCAGCTCGGTGGATTCGGTGCGCATCGCCTCGGGCACCTCGTAGCAGCTACCACAGATGCTCGGACCCAGCCAGGCGGTAATTTTCTCCGCGCCAAGCTGACGCATCCGCTGCACGGTCTGCTGGAGTACGCCGTCAAGCAGGCCGCGGCGGCCAGCGTGAGCCACCGCCAGAATCGGTTGCCAGTTCGCGACCCGCTCACCCACCAGCACCACGGGGATGCAATCGGCCACCATAATCGCCAGGGGCACGCCCTCACTGCTAATCGCCGCATCGGCGACCGGGGAGTTCTCCAGCACCGCGCGGGCACGCTCAACCGTACGCTCCTGCGGGGCACCGGGCGCGTAGGATTCCACCGCATAGTCTTCCGGGTAGGCAATCTGCACGCCGTGCACCTGGTTCAGGTAGAAGAACGGCTCGGTACCCAGCGCCTCCTCCAGGGCGGCACGGTGGTTGAGGGTGCGCACCAGGGAGGCATCCATACCGCCACCGAGCTCATCGTCCACGTGCAGACCCAGGTTGCCCGCCGCGCGGGAGGTGAAACCCACCCGCACACGCCAAGAGCCCAAGGTGCGGGTATCGGCAGCAGCAAGTAGCGGAGTTTTGGGAGCGTCGCTCATCATCTATTCCTTCATCAGGTGTCAGCGGGTATAACGGCGGGTATAGCAAAGGGGAGCCGAGAACAGCACAATGTGCTTGTTTCTCAGCTCCCCTATAGCTTCATAAGACTCTCAGCCGTGCAACGCCTAGGCGTTCACAGCCGGGCAGACTACTTCAGGAAGTCAGGGACATCCAGGGTGTCGCGGCGAGCCGGAGCTTCCTCCACAACCGGGGGAAGGTCAACGTCGAAGCCAGCAGCGCCGGTGGAAGCCGGAGCAGCAGCGGGTGCGTTGTAGCCGTAGCCGTTAGCAGCCGGAGCAGCGGTGGAACCGCCGAAGGATGCCTGGGTGCGCTGAGCCTGAGTAGCAGCAGCAGTGGAAGCGTTGGAGTTGGTCTCCGGGTTCACTGCGTCGAAGCCAGCAGCAATCACGGTCACGCGAGCCTCATCGCCCAGTGCGTCGTCAATAACAGCACCGAAGATGATGTTTGCGTCGGGGTGAGCAACTTCCTGAACCAGGCGTGCAGCCTCGTTGATCTCGAACAGACCCAGGTCGGAGCCACCCTGAATGGACAGCAGAACGCCGTGTGCACCGTCGATGGATGCTTCCAGCAGCGGCGAAGCGATAGCCAGCTCAGCTGCCTTCACGGCACGGTCCTCACCGGATGCCGAGCCGATGCCCATCAGAGCCGAACCTGCACCCTGCATGACGGACTTAACGTCAGCGAAGTCAAGGTTGATCAGGCCGGGGGTGGTGATCAGGTCGGTAATGCCCTGCACACCGGAGAGCAGAACCTGGTCAGCGGACTTGAATGCGTCCAGCATGGAGACGTTGCGATCCGAAATCGACAGCAGTCGGTCGTTCGGAATAACGATCAGGGTATCAACCTCATCGCGCAGAGCAGCGATACCGGTCTCAGCCTGGTTGGAGCGGCGACGACCCTCGAAGGTGAAGGGGCGGGTCACCACACCAATGGTCAGAGCGCCGAGGGAGCGGGCAATACGTGCCACGACGGGTGCGCCACCGGTACCGGTGCCACCGCCCTCACCTGCGGTCACAAAGACCATGTCTGCGCCCTTGAGGACTTCCTCAATTTCCTGCGCGTGATCCTCGGCTGCCTGACGGCCAACCTCGGGGTTTGCGCCCGCGCCAAGACCGCGGGTCAGCTCACGACCAACGTCCAGCTTAACGTCTGCATCGGACATGAGCAGAGCCTGAGCGTCAGTGTTGATAGCAATGAACTCAACGCCGCGCAGACCAACCTCAATCATGCGGTTGACTGCGTTGACGCCACCGCCGCCGATACCAACGACCTTGATGACTGCCAAGTAGTTCTGGGGAGTTCCAGCGTCCATGTATTCCTCGATTGTTCCGTGTTCCAGCTTCGGAAGACCCGCAGCTTAATCTAAGCCTGAAGGTTTCCTCTAAAGAATGACTTTATCTGCTAGGATACCAAACTGTTTTTGCTGGTTCCTAGTCACACAGCGCAATTACCCCCTCTTTTTGCGGATTTCACACAAAAAGGGAGGATAAAGCGCTTGAATGGTTCCCCTAGCGGGTCACCGGTACGCGCGGGGCAGACACGTCGTAGACGGTCACCTTCTGCGTCTGTGCCTCAGAGGAGCTCTCCTCCTGAGCACGCTTGGCAATAGCCTGGCGCAGGGAGAGAAGAACCTTAGCCTTCAACTCGCTCTCTTCAGCGGTTCCCCACTGCACCGTAGTATTATCCCTCAAGGTTAGAGTGATACTTGAGGTTGAGGTAGCGCTGGCTTCCTTAACCTGAGCTAGAAGTTCAGAGGGCATCGCCGAAAGCGCCGTAGAAATGGTGTGGAATTCAGCCGAAGTCTGCGGGTCATCACCGCTGAAACGCACCAGCGGTACCGAGGTATCGGGCTGAGTTGCCGACTCCAGAAGGCTCACACCATCGCTATCAACAGTATGGTACGTATCGCCCTGCTTCACAACCGCAACCGCGGTACGCTCCTTCAGAGTCACCACCAGCTCATGCGGCGGACGGCTCTCCACCTGCACGCTACGAATCACATTATCCTGCCCGAGCAGCTCACGCACCTTCTTCTCATCGATGCGAGTGAGCGGAACGCCGCGCAGAGGCTCAAGCTTCTGCTCCACCTGGGTGGTTTCCAGCAGGGATGTGCCGCGCACCGTAATCTTCTGAGTCGCCAACAGGGGCGAGAAGAAGACCAGCACCACATACAGCACCGCAATAATAGCCAGTGCCGAGGCAGTGTACAGCAGCTTACGGGCACGAGTCAGAGGCGCACGCTCCTTACGGGGGCGTTCCTCAGCACGCAGACCGTCCAGGCCCGGATCCTGACGCAGACGCTCACGGTGAGCCTGACGGCTCGCACGCTCGCGCTCCTTCTCAATCTCCGCGGCACGTTGCTGCTCCCGCTCGGCACGCCAACGACCAAAACGACTCGTGGGGCGAGGCTCTTCAGTAGCCTTCTCCCCCGCCTTATCGGCGCGTTCCTCAGCCTTCTGAGCGGCAGACTCTTCGCGAGATTCAACAGAATCGGCAGAAGACTTCTTGTCAGAACTCTTCTGAGTAGCCTTCTGATCGGCTACTTCCTTTTCTGTGCTCTTCACCGACTGGGAGGATGCAGGCTGAGCAGAGGCGCCCTTGGCGGATGAAGTCTTCGACGAGGAATCCTCAAACGCCTCAACATCAAACAGCTCAGGCGCGTGCTCAACCTCAGACACGGTACGACCGGTCATCAGCGCAGAACGCACCGAATCCTTCAAAGACTGTGCCGAAGAATGAACCGCCGCAGCGCTCTTGGACGCCGAAGAATCAGCACCGTTCTGGCTGTGCGACTTATGCACCACCGGCTTACGCGGCATATGTCGCACGGGGCTCGAAGGCTGAGTAGCGGAAGGCTGAGCAGAAGCCTCCGAGGATGCAGCCTCGACAGGCTTGACGGCGTCCGCAGACTTCATAGCTTCCGAGGGCTTTGCAGTCCCAGTAGCTTCTGCGCTCTTCACAACCTGAGGCTGGGTGGCCTGCGGCTGAGTCAGCTGAGATTGCGCAGATTCAGCCTGCACAGACTCAGATTTCTTAGCCTCAACCTGCGCATTCTCAGCTACCTGTTGGGCGCGCAGACGAGCACGCGAACGCGGAGCCTTCGGCGCGCGCGAGGAGGAGTGCCCCTCCGAAGAGAGACCAGAACTCATCGGCACAGCCTAAGCCTCCGACTTCTTCGACTCGCCACCGTGACGGATTTCCAGGGACTCCAGCAGACGCGCACCCAAAGCGGTCACGTCGCCAGCGCCAACGGTCATCACGATATCGCCATCCTGAGCGCAGGTCACAATATCCTCAATAGCGTCCTCAGCGGTAGCGTAACGAACCTCAGAGAAACCAGCACCGGTAATCAGCTCACTGGTCACACCCTCAATCGGCAGCTCACGAGCCGGGTAAATATCCAGTACATGAGCACGATCAGCCATCGACAGGGCCTGCGCAAACTCCTTCGCGAACTCTCGAGTACGCGAGAACAGGTGCGGCTGGAAAATCACGTACAGGTTATGGCCATCAGCCACGGTACGACCGGTCTCCAGGGCACGGAACACCTCGGTCGGGTGGTGCGCGTAGTCGTCAAAGACCTTCACGCCGGCAACCTCACCGCGCAGGGTGAAACGGCGGTCAGCACCCACGAAATCAGCCAGCGCGCGAGCAATATCAGCAGCCTCGTAACCAGAAATCAGAGCCGAAGCAAAAGCCGCAGAAGCATTCAGCTGGTTGTGGATACCGGGCACCTTCAGAGCAATATCCTGCTCACCCTCATAACGCTCGCCAAGGCATTCAAACGACCAAGACAGGTGCGACGACGAGGACTCACCAGCGCTGGTGATCTCGCTAATGCGCAGGTCAGCATCCGCCGACTCACCGTAAGTCACCACGGGCACACCCGCCGCACGAGAACGAGCCGCCAAAGCCGCCGCGCCCGCATCATCAGCGCAAGTCACCACAACACCGTTAGGAGCCAGCGAACCCACAAAACGGTTGAACGCCTCAAAGACACGCTCATCCGTCTCATAGAAATCCAGGTGGTCCGGCTCAACATTCGTCACCACAGCAATAGCCGGGCGGTAACGCACAAACGAGCCGTCCGACTCATCAGCCTCAGCCACAAAAATCGACTCCGGGCCCTGAGCACCCAGGTGAGCGTTCGTGCCGCGACCAGCAATCACAGTACCCACCGCAAACGACGGGTCAGCCCCCAGCTGATCAAACATCACAGAAATCATGGAACTGGTCGTGCTCTTACCGTGAGTACCGGCGACAGCAACCACCTGAGCCTCACCCATCACAGCGGCAAGCGCCTCAGAACGATGCAGCACACGCAGACCCTGCGCACGAGCGGCAACAAGCTCCGGGTTATCCTCACGAATCGCAGTAGAAATCACCACGGTATCAACATCCACAATGTTCTCAGCCTGCTGAGGAACACCCACACGAGCACCCGCAGCACGCAAAGACTCAACAGTAGCCGACTCCGCACGATCAGAACCGCTCACCGTCACACCAGCCTGCAGCATCAGAGCGGCAATAGCGCTCATACCCGCGCCACCAATACCGATGAAGTGCACACGACCCAGCTCGCTCATCTTCGCACGCTCAGGGAACGGCGGGTTCAGCGGTGCCGGCAACACCATCTCAAGATTCATCAATTCAGTCATTACTTCTCAGCTGCCTTCAATACTGCTTCAGCCATAACGCGTGCCGCGTCACGGATACCAAGTTCATACGCCGCAACGCCCATGCGCTCCAGCTCCTCCGGGTTCGCCATAAGAGCCGGAATCTCACGGGCGAACCACTCACCGGTGACCTCTGCATCCTTCACCAGCAGAGCCGCAGACGCCTCCACCAGAGAACGAGCATTCAGAGCCTGCTCACCATTACCAATGGGAAGCGGCACAAAAATCGCGGGAACACCCACCGCAGCAACCTCACTGACGGTCGCCGCACCCGAACGCACCAGCAGAAGATCAGCGGCTGCATACACATCCTGCATGCCGTTGCTGAACTCAATCTGACGGTAATTCGGGGCGCTCAACAACTCGCCGTTCTCATCCAGAACAGCCTTACCCTTGCCGGTAATATGCAAAATCTGGAAGTCCCACTCCGCAAAGTGGTCACGGCACGCCGCCACCGCATTGTTCAGGCTCTGCGCACCCAGCGAACCGCCCGTCACAATCACGGTCGGCTTCTGCGGGTCCAGGCCCAGGTTACGGCGGGCCTTCGAACGGTGCGCCTCACGGTTCAGGTAGGCAATCTCATCCTTCATCGGCATGCCCACCAGGGTTGCACGCGGGAAAGGAGTATTAGGGAACGCCACACCGGTGAACTTAGCGAACGTACCGCCCAGGCGGTTCGCCAAACCGGGCTTCGCATTCGCCTCATGAATCACCACGGGAATCTTAGCGCTCAACGCCGACAGATACGCCGGCGGGCACACGTAGCCGCCCACGCCAACAACCACGTCTGCATCTGCTTCCTTGAGGATGCGGCGGGTCTTCGACAGGCCACCAAAGAACTTAGCGGGGAAAGCCAAAGCGGCACGGTTAATGCTACGAGGGAACGCCGCACGAGGAATGAACTCAATATCGAAACCAGCTGCCGGAACCAGCTCGGCTTCCATCTTATCCGCAGTGCCCAGCATCAGAATCTTAGCGTTCGGTTCAAGATCACGAACCGCACGCGCAATCGCGAGCATCGGATTAATATGACCGGCGGTGCCACCACCGGCGAAGACTATAGAGGGCGCCTTCTTCGTCATAGGTCTTTCTCCCAACACATCGGTACAGCATCATTTTACGCTATCGCACCTGTTCAAAAGAGCGCCCTCGCCATTGAGCTATAACTCAATAGCGAGGGCTTTATCTTATATTCAGCACATATTCATTTCGGGTAGAGACACGAACCGCAGCTCGTTCCCCCGAATGTCAGCCCCCGATATGCAGGCTTCACGGAGCGGGTTCCGCGGGGTTTAGCCCTGCTTGCGGGTGCCGCGCTGAGCCGAGTTCCGAGCCGCGCCCTGAGCCGGACGCTGCGCCTGCTGAGCGTCGTTCTTCGGAGCATCCTTTGCCTGAGTACCCTGTCGCGGCGCTGACTGACGTTGAGCACCCTGTCGAGGATTACCCTGTCGCTGGGCTCGACGCTGACGGTCCTCAGGATACAGCGGCTGCAGACCCGCAGGTAGCGAACCCGACGGACGGTGCTGTGCGCTACGGGGCTGAGCAGCACGAGGCTGCTGCACTCGCTTCTGAGTAGCAGGTTTCTGAGCGGTACGGGGCTGAGCAGTACGAGTCTGAGCAGGCTTACCCTGTGCCGCTCGAGTAGAGGCAGTACTCTTCTGGGCAACACGAGCCTGCTGACCGGTACGAGGCTGAGCGGGAGCCTTCTGCTGTACAGGCTTCTGCGGAGCTACCTTCTTCGGTGCAGGCTTCTGCGAGGCCTTCTGCTTCTGAGCTTCAGCCTTCTGCGAGGCCTTCTGCTCCGCCTTCACACGGGCAGCTTCTTCACGAGCCAGACGCGCCTCCTCACGAGCACGACGCGCCTCTTCTCGAGCCTGCGCCGCCTCCCGGCGAGCCTGTTCCTCCTCACGACGAGCCTGCTCCCGAGCCTGACGCTCCTGCTCCTTCTGCTGCTCACGAGCCATACGAGACAACTCGCGCTGCTGATCCGGCGCAAAACCCAACCAGCGGCGCAACGTGCTGTCCGGACCGAAAACAACCTTCAAAGGATTATGTTCCTTCAACAGGTGGCCACCAGCAGCCGCACGAGCAGCCTCTTCCTGGTTCAGCACATCCTGCAACGGCGTACGACGCTGCCATTCAGCATTCTCACGACGAACCTCACGCGCGCTCTGGGTCTCAATATTCGACGGTTTCGTCGCGCCACGCAACGGAGTCTGCCGCGCAAACGCCAACAACAAACCCGCCGCAAACAACGAGGACAACAGCGACGAACCACCATAGGAGACAAACGGCAAAGGCACACCAATCACCGGCAAAATACGGGACACCATGCCCATATTGATAATCGCCTGAGAGGTCAACCAAATCATGATGCCGCCCGTAGCCAAACGCACCAGCGGATCAGTAGTACGCAGCATAATACGAACCGCGCAGTACACCAGGCCCACATACAGCAGCAGAACCGCCAGCGTACCCAGCAGACCCAGCTCCTCACCAATAATGGCGAAAATATAGTCGTTATGCGCCTCAGCCAGGTAGTTATACTTCTGGCGCGACTGGCCCAGACCAACACCCAAGAAGCCACCGGTCGTCAGCGCCACCTCACCAGAATTCGCCTGGTCACAGTTAGCGTTCGTGCACGAGCCCCAAATACCGAAAATACGAGCCACACGGTTCGCGCTACTGAGCACACCCACCAGCGCCAACGCCGCAAACGCGCCGCCAATCTTCAGCAGCGAGCTGCGAGAAGCACCCGCCAGCCACATCATGCCCACAAAGATGAAGCCATACACCATGGCGGTACCCATGTCACCACCGAGCATAATCAGCAGCACCAGAGCACCCACACCATAAATCGAGGGGAACAGCGTGCGCCAAATACTACGAGAAATATCGCCGTGGCGGCTATACACCCACGCCAGCCACATAATAATCGCAAGCTTCGAAAACTCCGACGGCTGGATCTGTCCGATGCCGGGGATCTTCAACCAGTTACGGTTACCGTTCACCTCAACGCCAACGACCACCACAGCAAGCTGCATGACCAACGCGACAATCAGCATCGCGTACACCACAGACTTCTTGTGGTAATACCCAACAGGGATACGCGTAATACCCGCCATCGCAATCACGCCAAGAACCAAGAACATGACCTGAGACGAAACCTGCGAGAACGGCGACTGCCCCTGAGAAATCATGGTGACGCTCGACGCCGACAGCACCATAATGCAGCCAAAAATAGCCAGACCCAGGGTCGTGACCAGCAGCATCACCGGCACATCCCACAGGTCAGCCTTCAAACCACGACGGTACAGCCTACCGGCACGAGTACGGAACGGCGCAGAGAAATCCTCCAAACCGGCTCGCAAAGACGCCCAACGGCCACTCGCGGTCGAACGCGCCGAAGAAGCCGAACGCTCCGAAGATGCGTTGGTACTCACATGCCCTCCTATAGGCCTCAACTGCCACGGATCCGTCGTGGCGAATACACGAAAAAGGTTCAGGGGTGGGACACCGTTACCATCCCACCCCCGAGAAGAACCCGCAGAAAGCACCCCGGTCACCCAAGACGCCCCCTGCTGGCAATGTCCTAAGAGTCTGCCAGCTGGGCGGCAACAGCGTTCGCAAACGCATCACCGCGCACCGCATAATTCTTGAACTGGTCCATCGACGCAGACGCGGGAGCCATCAGCACGGTATCGCCCGGATGCGCCAGCTCAGCAGCCTTCGCAACGGCCGCGTTCATCACGGCAATACCGTCCGAAGAATCAGCCACAGCGGCGGTCATATTGTAGGTCGGAACCTGCGGAGCGTGGTTAGCCAACGCCGACTTCAGCGCCGCAGTATCAGTACCGATAATCAGCACAGCCTTCAGACGCTTAGCGTGAGCAGCAATCAGCTCATCGTACCCAACGCCCTTCGACAGGCCGCCAGCAATCCACACCAGCGAGGGGTAGCCGCTCATCGACGCGTTCGCGGCGTGAGGATTCGTAGCCTTCGAATCGTTCACCCACATGATGTCGTTCGCGTAGCCCACCAGCTGGTTGCGGTGCGCACCGGTCTTGAAAGAACGCAGGCCCGCTCCCACAGCCTTCGGGTCAATATCAGCCGCACGGCACAGCGCCGCAGCCGCCAGAGCGTTCTCCACGGTGTGCTTCGCAGGCATCTTACCGGGAGCCGGAGCCAAATCCTCCAGAACCGCCAGCTCATACGCCTCGTTGTAACGGTTCTTCAAGAAGGCGCGGTCCACCATGATGTCCTCAGCCAGGCCGAGCATCGACACGGCGGGCATCTCAGTGGAGCTGAAGCCAATCGCGCGAGCGCCCTCAATAACGTCCGCGTTCTCAACCATGCGCAGGGTGTCCACATGGTCGGTGTTGAAGATGCAGGCAACCTGAGTGTGCTCGTACACGCGAGCCTTATCAGCCTTGTAACGCTCGAACGAACCGTGCCAGTCCACGTGGTCCTCAGCAATGTTCAGAACCACCGAAGCGTACGGGGACATCGAATGGGTCCAGTGCAGCTGGAAGCTGGACAGCTCCACCGCGAAGAACTCATAGGGCTCATCGTCGGCAATGGCGTACACGATGGGCATACCCACGTTACCCACCTGAATAGACTTCTTACCGGCAGCCTTCAGAATAGAATCCACCATGCCCACGGTGGTGGTCTTACCGTTCGTACCGGTCAGGCACAGCCACTTGGGGGTCGGGCGGTCGTTGCGCTCATTCAGGCGCCACGCCAGCTCCACATCGCCCCAAATCTGGATGCGACGCTCATACGCGTCCAGCATGACCGGGTGGTCGGGACGCACGCCCGGGGAGGTTACCACAAGCTCGGGTTCCTGACCGTCCACCGGGGGCAGTGCGCGCATGTGCTCGGGACCAAACAGTCCCTCAACGTTGCCGTAGGCGTTAGCGTACAGGTCGATGCGCTCACGCTTCTCCGGGGTATCTGCCCCGTCGATGACAACAATCTTCGCACCCAGCTGAGCGAGCACATCGGTCACAGCGTCTCCGCTGGTACCCATGCCCACCACGACCACACGCAGGTTAGCCCAGGGGGCGCCCCAGTGAGTCAGCTCCGCGAGGCGCTCGTTCTCATACACCGGGTTCACCGCAATAGCGGCGGCGTTCGCTTCAATGCGAGCTGTATCCGGCTGTTCATTAGTTGACATTAGTGAATCACTCCAGAAGTCTGCGAGAACCAGTCACCGAAGAACAGCGCCAGGGCAACGAGCACGCAGAGGGCGTTAACAACCCAGAGGCGGAACACGGAGTTCACTTCGCCGCTGCTGACGGTACCGGGGGCAATGCCTCGCTTATCAATTGAGTACTTGCCGTTGACGCCGACCTTCTCCATGTGGTGGTGGAAGGGGGTCATACGGAAGTAACGGTGCGCGTGCAGGGGCTTCTCCCCCGCTGCGACCGAACGCTTACGGCTGGTCTTGAACACGAACTTCTGCACAATCACAGAGAACACTTCCAGCACGGGAATCAGAGCGATGACCAGCAGAAGCAACTCGGTGCGGGTGAACAGCGCGAAAGCAACCATTGCGCCACCGAGCGCCAGGGAGCCGGAGTCGCCCATGAAGATCTGTGCCTTCGACACGTTCCACCAGAGGAAGCCAGCCAGCGAACCCACCAGGGATGCGGCAATCAGCGCCAGCGAACCGGGGTCGCGCGCATCGTAGCAGGCGGTGCCAGCGCCAGCGGAGCAGGCGTGCACATACTGCCAGATGCTGATGGTCAGGTAGCCGGAGAAGATGGTCATCATGATGCCACCAGCCAGACCGTCCAGACCATCGGTGAAGTTCACGGCGTTCGTGCCGGACAGGGAGATAAGGGTAATCCAACCAACCAGCAGGATGGAGCCGAAGACCGCGCCCGCCGCGAACAGATCGATGGGCAGGTCACGTACGAAAGAGATAGCGGTCGAGGCCGGGCGAGCGCCCGACTCATTCGGGAACTGGAACGCCAGGTACGCAAAGGGCAGGGTAACGCCCAGAAGACCAATGGTTTTCTGCTTCTCGGTCAGACCCTCGTTGCCCTTATTGCGGAACTTCATGATGTCGTCCGCCGCGCCCACACCGAGCATGCCCAGGGTGAAGGCGATGGTCAGCCACGCGGTAGCGGTCGGTACCGGCGCGGTACCGAAGAGCAGGGCGCTCACCGCCAGGGTCAAGAAGTAGGCGAGAATCGCCGCGGGGATGAAAATCAGACCCGCCATGGTGGGGGTGCCCGCCTTATGCTGGTGGGCTGCCGGGCCTTCCTCACGGATGAGCTGGCCAAGCTTCAGAGACTTCATCTTCTTGATGAACACCGGCAGCGCGGTGAGGGAGATGAGGAATCCGAAGATTCCAGCAATCAGCACGGTAATCATAAAGCGCTACCCTTCGTTCGTGGTCTGTTCGGTGGCAGTACGGTCGTGGTCGGCACTAGTTGCGCCATCCAGGTGAGCGGCAAGGTGGTCGCTCAAATCGGTGGTTTCAACAAAGTCACCGGCAGAAAGCCAGGTCGGTGCCTGCTCTTCCTCAGCGCCGAAAGTGTACTCGGCGAAAGCAACCTGGTCACCCAGAATGCCCAGCTTCGCCCCGTTCGAGGACTTGAAAAGCACAATATCGCCGGGGCGAACCTCGGCGCGCAGAATCTGCTCTGCCTCCTCCGGGGTCTTCACCCAGGTCGCCTCATTACCCCAGGAGCCTTCCAGGTGAGCCGCATTGTAGGCGGGCTTCGTCTCGTCGCCCACAGCGATCAGCTTGGAAATGTTCATGCGCACCACGAGACGGCCGATGCGGTCGTGCTCCTCCACGGAGGCGTCACCGAGCTCCAGCATGGCGCCCAGAACTGCCCAGGTGCGGTGGGGCTGACCGGTCGCCGGGTCAACGGTACGGCCCAGCTGCGCCAGAGTGCGCAGTGCAGCCGCCATCGACTCAGGGTTCGCGTTGTAGGCGTCGTTAATGACGGTCACGCCGTCAGCGCGGTCGGTACGAGCCATACGCCACTTCGAAGCTGCCGCCGCCTTGTTGAGCGCGCGAGCAATCTTCTCACCGGAAATACCGCTGTTGTAGGCGACAGTCGCCGCAGCCAGCAGGTTGTGCACGTGGTGCTCACCAATCAGCTGCGAGGAAATCTCGTACTCGCTACCGTCGGGCAGGCGCAGAGTGAACTCGGGGCAGCCAGCGTCGGTGGTGCGCAGGTTCAGCGCCGCCACGTAGCGTTCGTAGGGCTGACCGTTCGCGTCGGTCTTCTCGCCCACACCAAAGTACGTAATGGGTGCAACCGAACGCGACGCCATGCGCAGCACGCGCTCATCGTCAGCGTTCAGAGCCAGGGAGCCGGTGGGCTGAACACCCTCAGCCAGCTCACCCTTAGTACGCTCAATATTGTCCACGCCGCCGAACTCGCCAGCATGCGCGGTACCAACCTTCAGGATTGCGCCGTGATCAGGGTGCGCAATATTCGCCAGGTACTCGATGTTGCCCACGTGGTCGGCACCCATCTCAATGACCAGGTAGCGGGTAGACTCATCCGCACGGAAAACGGTCAGGGGCACGCCCACCTCGCTGTTGTAGGAACCAACCGGCGCAACGGTCGGGCCCTCCGGGGTGAAAATGGCGGCAAGGAGGTCCTTGGTGGTGGTCTTACCGGCAGAACCGGTAATACCGATAACGGTCAGCTCGCCCTGAGCGCGCATCTGCTCAATGGAGTAGCGCGCCAAATCGCCCATCGCCAGCACCACATCGGGCACCTGGATGCTCGGGTAGGGCACGTCCTGCTCGTCGAGTACTTCACGCTCGACCAGTGCCAGGGTCGCGCCCCTCTCAAACGCCATGGGGATGAACCTGTGGCCGTCAGTGACCGCGCCGGGCTTCGCCACGAACAAGGTACCGGTCTGCACCTCACGCGAGTCGGTGGTGGCGAAGTCTGCGTACACCTGCTCCTCACGGCCCTCCAGGCCGATAGCGGTGCCGCCGGTTGCCTCAATAATCTGGGCGGCGCTGAGCTTAATCATTCTTCACCATACCTTCAGCGGTCTTAGAGTCACTTTCATCGAGCATGCGCTGGTAGTCAGGCAGAATCTCGAAACCGTGCGCACGCAGGGCACGGGCGGTTTCAACGCGGTCGTCCAGGGCGATATCCACGCCGTCAACATCCTGTTCGGTTTCGTGGCCGCGGCCAGCAATCAGGATGGCGTCATGCTCGCCCGCCAGGGCAATTGCCGCATCAATAGCGGCGGCACGCGGAGAAATATTCAGGATCTGGGTGGCTCGGCGGTTCTCAGCCTTCTGCGCGCCCTCCTCAACGGCGGCACGAATCGGCTCGGGCGCCTCACCGTGCGGATCGTCATCAGTCACAACCACAATATCTGCGTACTGTGCCGCAATCGCACCCATAATCGGGCGCTTGAGCTGGTCACGCTCGCCGGTCGCACCGAAAACAATCATGACCTTGCCATCGCCGGGGCGGTCCATTGCCTCCAGGGCACGGGTCAGACCGTCCGGGTTGTGTGCAAAGTCCACAATCGCGTGCGGAGCCAAGGAAATCAGCTGCATACGGCCCGGAACCACCGGAGTCAGGGCCGAACCGGACGCCAGCTCAGGCAGCAGACGCTCACGCTCAGCGGAGTCAGTATCCAGGTACGCCATGAGCGCCGCCAGCGCAGCATTCGAAACGTTAAAGTCAGCGGGCAGACCGGTGTAGCATTCAACGCTCTCACCGGCGCCATTAGCCACGTGGAAGCGGTGGCCCAGGCCTTCACGCTGAACCTTCACCACAGCCCAGTCGCGGGCGCCAAACTCTGCGGGCACCTCAGCCAGACCGGCACCGCGCGCAGTCACCAGGCGGTGCACCTGTTGCGCACCCATCTGCTCGCAAGCGGTGGAGAACATCTTCTCGCCCCACTCGTCATCAGCAGTAATCACCGCAAGCTCAGCACGCTCAGGAGTGAACAGCTGCGCCTTCGACTCAAAGTAATGCTCCATGGTGCCGTGCAGATCCAGGTGGTCCTGGGTCAGGTTCGTGAAGCCAGCAACCGCATACTTCACGCCGTCCACACGGTGGTAATCAATCGCGTGCGAGGACACCTCCATTGCGGCGCAACGCACCTGATGCTGACCCATAATCGTCAGCAGAGAATGCACGTGAGGAGACTCCGGGGTGGTCATCTTCGAAGGAACCGACACACCATCAATCAGAATCTGAATAGTGCCAATCAGACCGGTTTTCACACCCAGGCCGGTGCGGAACACCGACTCCAGCATGTAGGTGGAGGTGGTCTTACCGTTCGTACCGGTCACCGCATAGCGGTGGGTGGCGGGGAACGAAGCCGAACCATAAATCAGCGCAGCCAACGGACCAACGTACTCGCGCAGGTTCTCAGTCACCAGGACAGGCACCGGCGCCTCACCCAGCAGTTGCGCACCGGCAGCATCCGTCAAAATAGCGGAAGCACCCAGCTTCAACGCAGCCTCAGCAAACTGTGCACCGTGCACCTTCGCACCGGGCAGAGCCACGTACAGGTCCTGCGGGCGAACACCTCGGGAGTCCATGCTAATACCGGTGACCTCAACAGAATCACCGGATTCAGAACCCTGAACGCCACTAGCCGGCTGGGCACTCACCTGAGCACCCAATCCCTGCAGATGTTCGCGAAGGTGCGCCAAACTCACCGGGCGCACAGCATTCGGGCGCAGAGTCTGAGCGTCGCCGCCCAGCAGGTTCTGGCCGGGTGCGTGAGATGCGGTATCCATCGTCCTTCTTTCCTCTCCGCTGTCCGAAGCGGTGAGCTCTGTATGGTCAATGCGCTCAAGGCACACAGGGTCATTCAATATTCTACGGTCTTTAGGCTTCGACAGGTGTTCAGTACCGGAGCTTCTTCATCACGAATCAGCTGCCGGATACCTCTCCCCCGCCTACCTTTTGCTCGTCTTATTTGGGCTATCCTCAGCAAAAATCGGAATCAGCTCCGGCTCACCGGTAGAACGCGGCACGTTATAGGTGTGCAGGGTCTTCTCCATAATCTTGGAGAACTCCGCCGTCGTACCCACGCCACCCTCGGGACGCTGCATGGTCACCGCAACCAAGAACTGCGGGTTCTCAATCGGCGCCACGCCAATAAAGGAGGTCGTGTTGCCGTCATAGCCGCCCTTCTCACTCGGGGTTTCCGCAGTACCGGTCTTACCGCCCACGCGGTAGCCGGTCACTTTCGCCGGACGGGCGTGGCCCTGCTCCACCATATTCTCCATGAGGGTCAGGCAGGAGGCGGCAGTCTGCTCGCTGACCATGCGTTCGCCAGGCTCCACGGCACGCTTATGTTCGGTACCGTCCGCGTCAATGATCGCGTCCACAATGCGCGGCTTCAGACGAACACCCTTATTGCCCAGCGCCTGGAAAATCATGGCGGTCTGCAAAGGAGTCTGCGCAACACCCTGACCGAACAACACCGTGTACTGCGTACGGCCGTCCCAATCGCGCCAATCGCTGATCAGGCCCTGCTCCTCACCGGTCAGCTCAATGCCGGTAAACTCACCAACACCGTACTTCTTCAACCAGTTGTAGCGCTCTTCCTTGCTGAGCTTCTGAGCGATCAGCACCATACCGGTGTTCATCGAGTCAGTAATAATGCCCGAGAAAGTACGCTTCTGCGCCCCGTGCTCAAACGCATCCTTGAAAGTCTGCCCGTCAATCGTGAGGGTCGCGGGCACATCATACACGCTAGTCGGAGTCGTCAGGCCCTGCTCAATCAGCGCCGAAGCAGTCAGCATCTTCTCGGGCGAACCGGGCTCCACGTTCTGCGAAATAGCGCGCGGAGTCATATCCGCCGCATCCTCAATGGTTGCCGCACCCGGGTCCATCGTAGAGGAATCAGCGAGAGCCAAAATGGAGCCGTCACGCACGTCCATGACGATTGCGGTACACCACTCCGCTTTGAGCTCCTCGGCGCGGGCGCGCACAACCTGCTGGGCGAAGTACTGGATGTCTCGGTTAATGGTCAGACGCACGTCCTTACCGTCAACCGCGAGGCGCTGCTCCTCCTTGGCCACGGGGATGCGCACACCGTCCGCGCTGATCTCGTAGGTGCGCTCGCCGGGGGTTCCGGCCAGCTCCTTCTCGAAGACACGCTCAATGCCCACCGAGAAGTTACGGGACACCGTGCCACCCTTGCCGTTGCCGTCAGCCTCTTCAACAATGTTGTACTTGCCGACCACGGAGCCACCCACGCTACCGTTGGGGTACAGGCGCTGCGAGAAGGCCTCGCCGTAGATGAAGGGCGCGCCAAGGTCGTCAATCTTGTGGAAAATCTCGGGAGAAACGTCGGTCTTGATGACCGAGTACTTGGAGGTGCCGTCCAGCTTCGACTTGATGAATTCGTCGGTGATGCCCGGGTCCACGCTCTTGAGGATATCGGTCATCTCGTAGACCAGCTGGCTCGGGGTCACCTCAATCTTCTCGGTGCGGTCCTCGTTGTAACGCTTAAAGGTGGCGACGGCCGTCTGATCCGCGGTGAGGTTGTAGCGCTGCACCGAGCGGGCCATGACGTTGCCGTTAATATCGAGAATCTGCCCGCGCACGGCGGGAAGCACCTGCGAGCGCAGACGCTTCTGGTGCGAGGCGTTGGCAACCCCGCCGGGGTCGAAGCCCTGGCGCACGAAAAGGTTTACGCCGATGACGCCCAGGGCACCGGTGGCGGCCGCGCCTGCCAGAAAACCTCGGCGGGTCAGGTCCGGCTTCCTGGATGCCGATTCGTTCGCGTTCTTACGCGCGTCGGAGCTCATGCGGTGGTCCTTTCGGTGGTCTAGTCTATCGGTGATGCTACGCATCCTGTGGTCAATGTTGTTTATCGTGCGGGCTGGCTTGCCGCGGGGCTAGCGGCAGGGCTGGGCTGCTGTGCGGCGCTCGGGGCGGCGGAAGCAGCCGGGCTAGCAGGCGCGCTCGGTGCAGGGTTGGCCTGCTGGGCGGGGTTAGCCTGCTGCGCGGGGCTTGCCGAGGCGCTTGCAGATGCCTTTGCCGTAGCGCTCGCCTGGCTGTGTCGCTGCTGAACAGACTTGTCAGCATCCACAATGCCCTTGGCGTAGCTTTCTTCCGAACCCACTGCCGGCGGCGAAATCAGGTTCTCCTGCTTGTTTCCCTCAGCACCGGTCGGGCTTGCCACCGGGGCGGGGGTGCCCTCAATCTTGGAGGTCTGCAGGTTCAGGGTGGCCTGCGAGGAGCTGGCGAACATGCCCAGGGCGCTCGCGCGCACCGCCAGGTCCTGGGGCGCTTCCTTGAAACCGATCTCCTGCTGCAGGGCCTGGTTCTCCTGCACGAGACGCTGTTCCTGCGCGCGCAGGTCCACCATGTCGTACTGTCGGGTCACGATTAGCACGTTGGGCAGCAGGATAAAAATCAGGGTCAGCGGGATTGCTGCAAAAACAGCGAGCATGGTGGGTGGGCTGAGCTTACGGGCTCGACGGCGCACGGTGGACAGTGGGTGACGCGACTTCGGCTTCTCCTCGCGGGTCTCCTCGGTACGGGCTGCCGCACGAACGCTCGAAGGCACACGGCCCGCATTCGTCGAGGTTCGCTTACCGCCGTGCGAAGCCGCGGTGCTGGCGGGGCGGACCACCGGCTGGGCTGCGGTGACCGGCTCCAGACGCGCGGTGCGGGTACGACCGGAGTGAGCTCGGGTGGAGGCGCGGCTCGCCCCGGTGGAGCCACCTGTAGAGGATGCGCGGGTAGAGCCAACGGCGCCGGGGGTTCCGGCGGCAGGGCGCGAGGAACCGGCGCGTCGACTCCGCGGGGCGCCCTGGGTGCGGGTGGGGCGCGGGGATGCGTGCTGGGTGCTCACTCTTCTTCGCTTTCTGTCTTCTACTTGGCGGGGATGCGGATCTTCTCGGCGGCGCGCAGCTTGGCGCTGGCGGCGCGGGAGTTCTGTTCGATTTCCTCGTCGGTAGGCGGTTCGGCGCCGCGGGTAATGATTTTGACGGTGGGCTTGTGCTCTTCAAGCTCTACCGGGAAGCCCTTGGGTGCCTTGGAGGTTGCCTCTGCGGTCAGTGCCCTCTTGACGATTTTGTCTTCGAGGCTGTGGTAGCTCATGGCGACGAATCGGCCGCCGAGGTTGAGCGCGTCCAGGGCTGCCGGTACGGCGCGTTCGAGGGCTTCCAGTTCGTGGTTCACTTCGATACGCAACGCCTGGAAGGTGCGCTTGGCGGGGTGGCCGCCGGTGCGCTGCGCGGCGACGGGCACAGCCTTCTGGATAATGCGCACGAGCTCACCGGTGGTTTCCAGCGGCGCGTTGGCGCGGGCGGTGCAGATAGCGCGGGCGATACGCGACGCGAACTTCTCTTCGCCCCAGTTACGGATAATGCGGCGCAGCTGGTCTTCGCTGTATTCGTTGACGACGATACGGGCGGTGAGCTCATCCTCGGAATTCATGCGCATATCCAGGGGTGCGTCGTAGGAGTAGGCGAAGCCTCGGGTGCGTTCGTCCAGCTGCATGGAGGAGACGCCCAGGTCCATCAGGATGCCGTCGATGCCCTGCACGCCGGCGGTTTCCATGGCGCGGTCAATCTCATCGTAGACGGCGTGGACGGGTACGAAGCGGTCACCGAAGCGTGCCAGACGCTCACCGGCGATGGCGTGTGCCTGCAGGTCGCGGTCAATGCCGATGAGTACAAGGTTTTCGAAGCGTTCAAGCAGCGCCTCGGAGTGGCCACCCATACCGAGGGTGCCGTCAATAACGTAGGCGGTGCCGCGCTCCTCGACGGCGCGTTCAATGCCGGGTGCCAGCAGGTTAATGCAGCGGTCCAGCATGACGGGCACGTGGCGTTCGCTGGCTTCACGCTGGGAGAGGTTCTCAATGGATGCGCCGGTCACCTTAGCGGCAGTACCGGATGCGGTCGTACCGGTTTCGGGGGCGTGGTCTACGCTCATGGGTGCTCCTGTGAGAGTTTGTCCTGCGGGATGGCTTACGGAAGAGTAGTGCGGTGGTGATAGAGAGATGCCGGGCGGGCGCCGCTACACCAGCAAAACTGGCTAGAGTAGCGGGCTGAACGGGTCCTCGTCGAGGGAGGCAAATTCAGCTTCGGTGCGGGCGAGGTATTCCTCCCAGGCGGCTGCATCCCAGATTTCTGCGCGGGTTCCGGATCCGATGACGACGAGGTTGTCGGTCAGTCCTGCGTATTGGCGCAGTATCGGCGGGATGGTGATGCGTCCCTGCTTGTCGGGCAGTTCGTCTGAGGCTCCTGAGAGGAAGACTCGCAGGAAGTCTCGGGCGGCTCGTCCCGGCAGGGGCGCGGTGCGCATCCGTTCGTGGATGCGTTCAAATTCTGCGGCGGGGAAAACGTACAGGCATCGTTCTTGACCGCGGGTCAGAACGAGGCCTGCTGAGAGTTCCTCACGGAATTTGGCGGGAAGGATGATGCGTCCTTTGGCATCCATTCGTGGTGAGTAGGTACCTAAGAACATTCACTTCACCTCCCCGATGTGTGCCCCTGACGTGTGCCGATGTGCTGAAGTCTGCGGGAGCGGGGTTGCTCCACAATCCTGCAGGTGCCGGTGGCGGGGTGTGCCGGGCCGGCGCCTCCGCCGTTTGTTTGAGGGCACGGCGATAGGACTGACTTTCAGCTTTCCCCTCCACTTTACCCCACTTTCCACCACCTACCCCACCCGGCAGAGTATCTTTTAGTGTTTTTATGCTCTCTTCTGCATTTTTAACGCTGCCGCACAGCTTCTACACAGCTTCGGGCGTGTCAGCTCAGCGTAATACCCTCAGCATGCCTGCCATACCCCGGCTCAAGTAAAGGCTCAATAACAGGGCAAGCTTCAGGAATCGGCGTGATTCGTCTACCAGCTTTCATAAAGCATCCACGCTTCACTATTTCAGGCATAGAAAAAGCGGAAGGTAAGAATTCTTACCTTCCGCTGGTGAAGTCTTGATGAAGTCTTAAGACCCTAGAGAGTACGGATGCTCAGCCACGAGAAATACTAGCCGTGAGAAAAACTATTGCACCAAAGCAGTACTAGAACTGGCCGTTATTGCGTTCGTCCCAGCGGTCCTCCAGACGATTCATGAAGGAGGAACGCTCCTTCTGCTCGCGCTGACGCACGCGAGCTGCGCCCTCTGCCTTACCGCCGAGGAAGGAGTCGACCGGGGTCTTCTTGCTGGTGGTCGCAAAGTACACACCACCGGCAGCAAAGAGGAAGCCGAATACGCCCAGCCAGATCATATTAGATGCGACCGCACCGATAATGATGCCCAGGCCGATAAGAACGAAGAGAATACCGAGAGCCAGGTGTCGAGCGCTAAAGACCGGCGCGGTATTGCCAGTTGAGGACATGGAGGAGGCAAAGTGCGGATCCTCATTGCTCATGAGTTCTTCGAGCTGGTCCAGAACCTTCTGTTCACGCTCGGACAGTGCCATCGTTTTCTCCTTTGAGGTGTCGCTACTCAAGATGACGTCGGTATCAGCCGGGTTAGCTAGTGCATCAGCTGGCGCGGTGGGCGCTTCTTCCCGCTGTATGTTTCCGGTCGTATGTTTCCCATCGTACCGCGCGGGGTGGGGTTGGCGCATTCTTTTTTCGGACAGAAGCTCTTTATGACCTATTTTCGTCAATGCTCTTCTCGGGCGCGGTAACTCCGGAGGCTGGCTTGAGGCTTTCCTGTGAGTACTTACGGTGAATCGCGTCCATGACGTGCTCAACCTCGGACCATCTGCCGCTCTTCACGAGGCGGGCACCAGACCCCGAGTGAGCGCCAGCTCCCGAGCGAGTACCGTTCTGCGGGCTATTGTCCGCTCCCCCGCCGCCTCGTTGTGCTGAGGCGTTTTGCGAGGAGGCAGTTTGTGCGGACCGTGAGTTTGCCCCGCTCTCGATGGCATCAAAGAGGGTCTGCTGCACCCCGTCTTCGGCGCGGGCGAGCTTTTCGGCGCGCACTCCGATGAGCCGCAGGGCGCGTGGCGCCTCCTGACCCACCAGAATTTCATCGGCTCGCAGGGCTTCCAACGCCAGGGAGGCGATCTGCATGCCGGAGTCCACGGGCACGTTTAGTGGGATAGCGCGGGTGTGCGTTTCGAAGGTGCTGTAGCGAATTTTGAGACTGAGCCCTCCGGCGAGTTTCCCCGCGGATCGCAGGCGCTTTCCCAGCTTGAGACTCAGCTCCCGAATAGCAGCGCTCACCTCCTGGGCATCGGTCGTATCCGTCTCGAAGGTGTGCTCGCCACCCATGCTTTTCTCTTCACGTTCGGTGATCACGGGGCGTTCGTCAATGCCGCGCGCCATGGCCCAGAGGTGCTCACCCTGGGCGGCACCGAAGCGTTCTTTGAGCCAATCCAGGCTCATGGACCTCATCTGGGCGATGGTGTGAATACCGTATCGGGAGAGCTGCTCGGTACTTTTCGCACCCACTCCCCACAGGTCGGAGACTTTTCTCGGGTCAAGAAATTCTTGAACGCGCTCGGGTGGAATGACCCACAGCCCATTCGGTTTACTACCGGTGGACGCCATTTTGGCGAGTAGTTTATTGGGCGCCACCCCGGCTGAGGAAGGCAGGGAGAGCTCCTGCGCGATGCGGTCGCGAGCGCACTGCGCCAGGGCGACGGGGTCTTGGCCGTGCAGGTAAGCGCCGGTGAGGTCCACGAAGGCTTCATCCACGCTGACCTGCTCAACGTATGGGCTCAGATCGTGAAGGATTGCCATGACGGCGCGGGAGTAGTGCCGGTAGTCGCCGCGCAGCGGCAGGACGGTGGCGTTGGGGCTAAGGTTCCGGGCGCGGCTGAGCGGCATTCCGGAGCGCACTCCGTGGGCGCGCGCCTCGTAGGAGGCGGAGCATACGACCGAGCGGGGGCCGAGGGGCGCCACGATAATCGGGGTTCCGCGCAGGGCGGGGTTTTCGAGGAGTTCGACGTTGACGAAGAAGGCGTCCATGTCCAGGTGCATAATGACGCGGCCGTTCCTTACGCCGCTATTCTTGCCGGTTCGCGTCTGCCCCATGTCGCCTCCTCTCATAACTTCTACGCCCACCTACCAAAAATATAGCACATTTCTACGAATACTAGGGGTAACATATCGTAAACGTGTTCGTAAATGCGTTCTCTTGGGCTTTTCTCCACTAAGCTAGAAGAAGTGCACACCGCACGGCATCAGGACCGTACACAGCAACCATCAGCGAGGATAGTATGACTCCCCCTTCTCCTTCCGGAGCACCCACTCCCCAGGCGACCGAGAGCCTCACCGTAGCGGCACCGAATATCCCGGCGACTTCTGCGCACCTCGCTGAGCGTATTGCTGAAGAGCAGCAAGCCTACCTGCACGCTTTTGACACTCTCATGGCGGAGTTTTTTACCCGCCAGCGCGAGCTACTCGAGGGCATTTCTGCCGAAACTCTACCTCTACTTGAGGCTATTGAGTCCCTCTCCACCGGCGGCAAGCGCCTGCGTGCCCTGCTGAGCTACTGGGGTTGGCGTGGTGCGGGCGGCGCACCTGTAACCGAGAACCGCGCATCCTGGTCCATTGTGAAGGCTGGCATGGCGGTAGAGCTGTTCCAGACCTCCGCACTGATTCACGACGATATTATCGACCGCTCCGATACCCGCCGCGGCGCTCCCTCCGTGCACAAGCGTTTCGAGGCGGCGCACGAGCAGAATAGTTGGCGCGGTGATGCTTTCAACTACGGTCTGACCGGCGGCATTCTTGCTGGCGATCTGACCCTGGCGTGGTCTGCCGAGGTTTTTGCGTCCCTGGGTGAGGGAGCAATCTATGGCGCCCCTGCGCGCACTATTTTTGACCGGATGCGCACCGAGGTTCTGGCGGGTCAGTACCTGGACGTCTACTCCGAGGTTCTCGAAACCGAGGACGCTCAGGCGGCTCTGCAGCGTGCCCTGAACGTGATTCGTTTCAAGTCCGCCAAGTACTCGTGCGAGCACCCCTTCACGATTGGTGGTGCGCTGGCTCTGCAGGCTACCGCGCTGGAGAACGGCACCGGTGCCGTGAGCGAGCAGCACCCGGTACTTGCCGGTTACCGCGCGTTGGGCCTGCCGCTGGGCGAGGGCTTCCAGCTGCGTGATGACGAGCTGGGCGTCTTCGGCCAGCCCGAGGTGACCGGTAAGCCCGCCGGCGATGACCTGCGTGAGGGTAAGCGTACCGTACTGGTGGCGCTCACCTCCGCCGCCCTCAGCGAGAAGGATGCGGCGCTTCTGCACGATAGCTTGGGCGACCCCGAGCTGAGCGATGAGCAGGTGGAGCAGGTTCGTGAACTGATGGTTTCTTCGGGTGCTTTCGCCAAGCATGAGCAGCTGATTGAGCAGAAGTCTCAGGCGGTGTTTGAAGCGCTGGAGGCGATGAACCTGGACGAGCTGGTGCACGCGGCACTGACCGATATTGTGGGCCGTGCGCTGCGTCGCAAGGCCTAGATGCCCTGCGCCGCAAGGCCTAGAGGTTCAACACAGTTAGAACGTTAAACAAGTTGAGGCGGCATACCGGAGTATGCCGCCTCAACGTATTGAGCTATCGTGCCGAGCCGATATCACCAAGCTAGTATTACCAAGCCAGTGCCTGTGCACGGCGACGGATTTCAGTCTTACGACCGTCAATCAGTGCGTCGATGGGACGACCGGGCAGGGAATCATCATTGGTGTACAGCCACACGATGGCTTCTTCATCGCTGAAGCCGGAGTCCTTCAGGACAGCGAGGGTGCCCTTGAGGGATTCGAGAACTCGCGAACCGTTCAGGAACAGTGCGGGTACCTTGCGCACGTTGGTTTCCGGGTCGCGCAGCGCGATGAGCGTACCGTCAGAAATCAGGTTGTGTACGCGGGTCACCTTCAGGTCGAGGGCCTGCGCAATTTCGGGGATAGTTACCCACTCGCCGACGAGGGCGAAGGTCTGAGCAATATTTTCGTTAGTCACCTTTTAAGAGTGCCAGAGCCAGCACGTATTTACCACTTTTGACCCGCATCTGGCGCGGGAGCTCTACTGCGAACCTTTCCTTTTTACGCATTGCCGGCGGTTCTTGAGCTGGGTGCGGAGCCATCGGCACTTCTTAAGAATTCGCTGAGTGTTCACCTGCTCGGCTCCCTTTGGCATCGCTTCTGTCCAGGTGGGCGGGCTAAAATGAGGGAACGTATGAATACTCCCAGCCCACGCCGGACTTCTCCCGTGAACCCCCAAGCTTCCTCTTCTTCAAAGACTTCTATTCCTCCCGCCACTCGCCCCGCTGCCCCGGATACCGCTATCGGTTCTTCACAGTGGCTCAGTGGCGCCATTATTGAGGGTCATTACCAGGTGGGTTCGCTCATTGGCCGCGGCGGCATGAGCGAGGTCTATTATGCGCTGGACCTGTGGTCGAATAACCCGGTCGCGCTCAAGGTCCTCTCCCCCACCCTGGCGAAGGATGCGGCGAACCGCCAGAAATTCCACCGTGAAGAGCGTTCGATGCGCCAGGTGGGCGGCGGCGGGCATACGGTGGGTGTGATTTCTTCGGGTACCGAATATTTTTCGGGCGAGATGGTCATGTACATCGTCTTGGAGTATGTGCACGGTTGCACCCTGAGCCAGCTGTTGCGTGTGCGTAATGCACTGTCCCTGGGTGAGGCTCTGGATATCCTCATTCCGGTGGTGGAGGCGCTCTCGGAGGTTCATGCGAACCGCTACCTGCACGGCGATATTAAGCCGGGCAATATTCTTCTCGACGCTAACGGCCAGGTGAAGCTCACGGACTTCGGTCTCTCCCGCCGTGACGATCAGGTGGATGCGGGCGCCCCCATGGGAACCCCCGCCTACGTGGCGCCGGAGGTTCTTGATCCGAAGGTGAAGGTCGGCGCGCAAGCCGATATTTTTGCGCTCGGCGTGATGATGTACCGCATGCTTTCAGGTCGTCTGCCCTTTGTGGGTCTGGAGAACGACCAGCAGGTGCTCTACCACAACGCCAACATTGAGATGCCCGCGCTGACCGATGTTGCGCCGGGTGCGGACCGCGATATTGCGGGGCTGATTTCGTGGTGTACCCGCAAGCAGCCTCACGCCCGCCCGGAGGATGCGACCGAGCTGTTTACGGCCCTGCTGGAGATTTCTGAGTCGCTGGGTGAGCACGAGCGTGCTTGGCGTGCCCCCTCGTGCCCGGAGCCGGAACTTCCTCTTTGGGAGGCTGTTGCCGATATTGCGGAGCGTAGCGGTGCCGCGCAGATGGTGCGTAACACCCCGATTAGTGCTTTTAGCGATGCCCGCGATCTGCTCGCCTACGATGTCTACTCCCCCGACAGCCTCGTGTACGATGCTTCGACAGCGGGTCAGGGCGTACACCTTGCCGACGTGGATGCTGAGGACTCCGTGCTGAACCGCCAGGGCATTCCGCCGCTGGTGAGCTCCGCCTCCGACGATGACGAATCTGACGCTGACCAGGAGCACGACGACGCAAAGGGTAAGTCCGGTAAACGCGGCATAGGGTCGTTCATGGTCCGCCGCGCCTCCGCGGCGAAGGGCCCGCTGACTCAGTCCGTCGGCATTGGTCCGCAGACGGAGCAGGAGTTCATCTCTGCTAACGGCGAGTACGCCCCGATTCATGCGGAGCGTTCGCTAAGCCCCTCGGGTGCGCGCCGCCCGAAGTCTAAGGGGTCGGCGAGCGCCGCTGAGGCTTCACCGACCGAGGAGACCGTTTCTTCTCAGGATTCTGAGCAGTCTTCGCAGAAGGATCCTCGCCTTCCGGCTAAGCAGTTTAGGACTCCGCCCTCGGGTATGGCGGTGGGCGGTTGGGCTCTCGCGCTTATTCTGCTGGGTATGGGGTCGAGCTTCACCGGCTGGTGGCTTGCGACCTCGCTCGTGCAGTCGCAGTGGTGGCGCAATATTGAGGCGTTCCTGACCTTCTAAACTTTGTCTTCGCGCTATATACCGCGCGCAGGTTAAAAGCAATTGCCCGGGTCTTCACTCAGTGTGAGTGAAGACCCGGGCATTGTCGCGTCTGCTACTCTCCGCCAACTATCGCGGTGAAAAGCGTGAGCGTTTTATGCGCGGTTCTTGAGGTACTCGGAGACCAGGAACGCGATTTCCAGGGACTGCGAGTGGTTCAGGCGCGGGTCGCACAGGGACTCGTAGCGGTCAGCCAGTGCTGCCTCGTCGATGGCGTCGGAGCCACCCAGGCACTCGGTCACGTCGTCGCCGGTCATTTCCACGTGGATACCGCCGGGGAACGAACCCAGAGCCTCGTGCACCTCGAAGAAGCCGCGAACCTCGTCGAGCACGTCGTCGAAGCGGCGGGTCTTGTAGCCGGAGGGCACGGAGATGGTGTTGCCGTGCATCGGGTCGGTTACCCAAACAACCTTCGCGCCTTCAGCCTGCACGCCCTCAACGATCGAGGGCAGCTTCTCGCGAATGTTCTTCGCGCCCATGCGGGTGATGAAGGTCAGGCGGCCGGGCTCGCGGTTCGGGTCGAGCTTGTCGATCAGTGCGAGTGCGTCCTCTGCGGTGGTGGTCGGGCCCAGCTTCACGCCGATGGGGTTGCGGACCTTGGAGAGGAAGTCCACGTGTGCGTCGTCGACGCCGCGGGTGCGCTCGCCAATCCACAGGAAGTGTGCGGAGGTGTCGTAGGGCAGCTGAGTACGGGAGTCGATGCGGGTCAGAGCACGCTCGTAGTCCAGAACCAGTGCCTCGTGGCCGACGTACAAGTCGGTGGTCTTGAGAGCTTCGAAGTTCACGCCGCAGGCTTCCATGAACTTGAGGGCGCGACCGATTTCGTTAGCGGTCTTCTCGTAACGCTCGTGCGCGGGGTTGGAGGTGAAGCCGCGGTTCCACTGGTGCACGGCACGCAGGTCTGCGAAGCCGCCCTTGGTGAATGCGCGCACCAGGTTCAGGGTGGAGGCGCTGGTGTGGTAGCCGCGCAGCATGCGCTTGGGGTCGTGTACGCGTGCTTCGGGGGTGAAGTCGAAGCCGTTGACGGTCTCACCGCGGAAGGAGGGCAGGGTGACGTCGCCGCGGGTTTCCATGTCTGCGGAGCGGGGCTTGGAGAACTGGCCCGCCATGCGGCCCATCTTCACCACGGGCATGGATGCACCGTAGGTGAGCACTGCAGACATCTGCAGGATGGTCTTGACGCGGCCGGAAATCTTGTCGGCGGTTGCGCCCGCGAAGGTTTCTGCGCAGTCGCCGCCCTGCAGGAGGAATGCGCGGCCTTCGGCAACCTCGCCAAGTGCCTGACGCATGGCATCGACCTCACCGGCGAAGACGAGCGGCGGTACCGAGTTCAGTTCGGCGATGGTGCTCTCAAAATCTTCGTGCTCGCTCCAGGTGGGCTGCTGGTCAATGTGCAGCTCGCGCCAGGTGTCCAGGCCGTGGTCGGGGGCCTGCGAGGTGCTGAGGTTTTGGTTGCTCATCTTCACTCCATCGGGATGGTCTTGTGCGTTTTCTGATTCGACCCTGGTTCGGGTGCCCGGTGCGCCGTGTTCGGTGTGTGCGGCGTGCGTGCACGTGATTCTCAGGGATGAATAGACTAATTGTACTCTTGCTTGCTTCAACACCTAACCCTGTAGTCAGGTACATCTCACATGTTTAGATAGCGTCACCCGGCGGCGGCGATAAGCAGGTAGAAAAGCGCCATTGCAGAACGGCATGCGAAAGGGCGGGATGCGGAGTCTACCGCATCCCGCCCTCTGGCGTATGTGTGCACCCGTGGCGTATGTGTGCACCCGGGGTGCTGTCTCAATGTCTAGTGCTGCAGGTTTAGTGCTGCAGGTACGCGACAGCCTCATCAGCGCTCATGTTCTTATCAGCCATGAGCTTCTTGACGCGGTCGGCGTACACGTCCACGTATACCTGACCGCTCAGGGCGCGAATTTCGGAGCCGATGCGGTCGGCAATTTCGCGCTGAACGCGGTGGCTCGTATCTGCGCCGTCGGTGTACTCCTCGAAGGTGAGGGGCTTGCCGATAATGGTGCGCACCTGGATGGGCTTGCCGTCGTGACGCAGGCGAATACGGTTTGAGCCGGAGGGCTGAATCAGGTCGGTACCAATCTGTCCGACGGGCACCACGGGCACGCCGGTTTCCAGGGCGAGGCGGGCGACGCCAACCTTGGGACGGTAACCGCGTCCATCGGGGCTGCGGGTGCCTTCGGGGTAGATACCAATAACGCCGCCGTCCTTGAGGACCTGCGCGCCGGCGTTGAGGGATTCCTGGCTCTTCTGGCCACCCGAACGGTCCATGGGCAGCTGACCGACGCCGCGGAAGAATGCCGCCATGGCACGGCCCTTAACGCCGGGGGTGGTGAAGTAGTCGCTCTTGGCGAGGAAGTTCACGGTGCGAGGCATGGCGAGAGGAATGAAGATAGAGTCGCAGAAGGCCAGGTGGTTGCTGGCGACGATGTAGGGTCCCTCGGGCAGGTTTTCCAGGCCAACCACGTCATGGTGGTACAGTCCCTGCAGCAGGGGTGAGCCAAGAACCTTGAGCGTTGAATAGAGGGCGGTGTTAGGCATTGGGGTCTCCTCTCTGAATGTTCCCGGCTCAATTCTAGCGTGTCTGGAGAGGCGCGAGGGAACGCGCGATAATTAAAGAAAAGGGAACGATTTTTCTGCGCACCGGTGTATTCGGGTGCGCTGGAGGCGATATACCGGCATCGGCGCTGTGCCCGCGGTAGCCGGTCGGGGTACGCTATAGAGCCTCACCTGCACACATATTCTCGCTGGTTGGCGAAGGAGGACCATGAGCATTTTTGATAACTCGCTGGAGCCGCTCAAGCGGATGCGCCGCAAGGCTCGCGAGCGCAGGCTTCTAGCAACCCAAAATGTTAAGGACTCCCTGGCGCGTCGCCTCGAGGGCGACCAGGAAGCGTTCGATCACTCCCCCGTTTCTTTTAGTCCTGACCCGGCGCAACATTCCGTGGGTATTTTGCTGGTGCACGGTTTTACGGGTTCGCCGCATAGCATGCGCCCGGTGGCTCAGCGTTTTATGGAGCTCGGGTACGCGGTGGAGATGCCTGTGCTGACTGGGCACGCAACCCGTTGGCAGGATTTGCGTGATAGCACGTACCAGCAGTGGCTGGATTCTGCCGAGCGGGGGTACCGTCGCCTAGCCGATCAGGGTCTGCGTGTGGTGGTCATTGGTATGTCGATGGGCGGCACGGTGGCGACCCATCTGTCGGCGCGCCTGCCGGTGGCGGGTACGGTACTCATCAACCCCTACATGGTGGATGTGAATCCGATGATGCGCCATGCAGGCAAGGTGTCGAAGGTTCTGCCGATGCTCAAGGCGATTGGTTCTGATATTGCGGTTCCTGGCGTGAGCGAGGGCGCGTATTCTATCGTTCCGACCGCGGCGGTGCATCAGTTGCATCTTTTGGGTGCTGAGACTCGTGCCCTGATTCCGCAGTTGAAGGCGCCGGTTCTGTATGCGCGTTCACTGGGCGATCATACTGTGTCGGATAGCTCCCATAAATATTTTCTCGAACATTGTTCAGTTCCTGTAGAATTTAGGTGGCTGACCCGCAGCTACCATGTGGCAACGCTCGACTACGACGCCGAGTATCTTCTCTCCACCGTTCAAGCTTTTGTCGCATCACTAAACCACTAAATTCTGAAGGTTCCACGCACCAACCGGCGCATGCATCACCCGCCGCGGCGAGCAGAACAACCAGAAAGCCATCACGGCACCTCGAACCATCGAGGACAGCCCGCGGCACCGGATCCGCCACGGGCTCACGCCCTGATTCGAAAGGCGCATTATGAAAGTCTTCTCCACTCCCGCTGAGGTTCTTGTTGACCCCTCGCTGAACCTGACAAGCATTGTTGAGCGCCACCGAGCCGATAGCTCCAACCCGGTGCTGTACCGCCGTCAGATGTCTCCGGGTAACTGGCAGCCGGTTCACGCCCAGCAATTCCACCAGATGGTAACCGACCTAGCTAAGGGCATGATTGCTGCGGGCATCCGCCCGGGTGACCGTGTGGGCATTATGAGCCGCACCCGCTTCGAGTGGACCGTCATTGACTTCGCGATTTGGTACGCGGGCGCCATCTCCGTGCCGGTGTACGAGACCAACGCACCCGCACAGGCCGCGTGGGCGCTCGCCCACTCGGAGGCTACCGCCATCTTCGTTGAGGATGAGAAGCTTCTGGCACGCATCGCGGAGGCTGAAGAATACGCCGCTTCCACTTCTGAACCGTGCCAGCTCAAGCACCGCTGGGTCATTGAGAACGGCGACCTTGATGCCCTCAGCGCTCGCGCCTCCGAGGTAAGCGATGAGCAGCTGGAGCAGGTACGTTCCGCAGCCGGTTGTGACGACCTCGCGACCATTGTGTACACCTCCGGCACAACCGGTCGCCCTAAGGGTTGCGCACTGACTCACGGCCACTTCCTGAACCTCAGCGCCAACACCAGGCTGGTCGAGCCGGAGATTGCGAACTCCCGCAACTCCTCCATTCTTTTCTTGCCGCTGGCGCACGTTCTGGCGCGCCTGATTCAGGTTCTGGCGCTGGATGCTGGCCTGGTTATTGGTCACTCCCCCAACATCAAGAACCTGGCAGCTGACTTGGATAGCTTCAAGCCGACCATGCTGCTGGTGGTGCCCCGCGTCTTTGAGAAGGTGTACGAAGGGGCCATGGCAAAGGCAGCTAAGGGCGGCAAGTTCAATAAGTCTCTGTTTGAGCGTTCCACCGATATTGCGGTGCGCTGGTCGCAGGCGAAGGTTGAGGGTCGTGTGCCCCTCAAGCTGGCGGCGCAGTACGCTCTCTACGACAAGCTGGTCTACTCGAAGCTGCGTGCGGCTCTCGGCGGCGAGCTGCGTTACGCGGTCTCCGGCGGTGGCCCCCTCGGCGAGCGCCTGGCGCACTTCTTCCACGCGGTGGGTGTGCAGGTGGTTGAGGGTTACGGCCTGACCGAGACCTGCGCCCCGATTGCTGCTGGCCGCATCAACCCGTACCAGATTGGCATGATTGGCCCGCTCATCCCCGGTTCCGAAGGCTACATTGCTGAGGACGGCGAGCTTCTGGTTCGTGGCGTGGGCGTGATTAGCAGCTACTACAAGAACCCCGAGGAGGACGCTCATGCGTTCACCGAAGACGGCTGGTTCCGTACCGGTGACCTGGCTCGTTTCGATGAGCGAGGCTACCTGAAGATTGTGGGCCGTAAGAAGGAAATCATTGTCACCGCCGGCGGTAAGAACGTGATTCCGGGTATTGCGGAGGGTCATTTGCGCACTTCTCCCCTGGTGTCTCAGGCAATGCTGGTTGGCGATGAGAAGCCGTTCATTTCAGCGCTGGTGACCCTAGACCCGGATACCTTGCCCGAGCAGCTCGAGCATCTGGGTCTGCCGCGTTCGCTCTCCATCCCGGAGGCTGCCGTTCACCCGGCGGTTCGTGCCGCAATTCAGAAGCTCGTGGACGAGGCGAACCAGCTGGTTTCCCGCGCCGAGGGTATTCGCGAGTTCCGCATCATGAACCGTGACCTGACCGAGGAAGATGGTTACCTGACTCCCTCGCAGAAGCTGCGCCGCGCGAAGATTCTGCAGGATTTCTCCTCTTACGTGGATGAGATGTACGGCAAGGTTTCTGATAGCACGTCGGATTCTTTGGCTCGTCTGCAGGAGTACGCGGCGGAGCAGTCTGAGAAGTTCGCTGAGCTGCGTGAGCAGGCTGCTGAGCGTCTGCACGAGTACGCGGATCAGCAGACGGAGCGTCTTGCTGAGTTGCGTGAGCAGGCGGCTGAGAAGTTTGAGGAGCTGCGTGAACAGACCGCCGAAATGATGCAGAAGCCTCATGAAGAGAAGGCAGAAAAGGCTGAGGATTCTTCTGCAGAAGCTACTGCTGAGAAGGCAGAAGCTAAGAAGGCTGAGAAGAAACCTGAAAGCGACAACGCCTAAATAGCTCTGGCTATATCAACGAGAGGAGGGGGGCGGACCGCTTAGGGACGACCCCCCCCCCGTGCTGCTCG
>OAVW01000052.1_pt1 | contig 41826 bp, 37 predicted proteins | sample 1495321 | NCBI WGS metagenome assembly OAVW01 (sample SAMEA2580108, study PRJEB22360) | human gut metagenome | biome: human gut; feature: human-associated habitat; material: faeces | place: Denmark | collected 2008/2010 | reverse complement strand
GGCACCCGCTGCGGCGACCACTCCGGTTGCCCTGCCGGAGAGCACCCCGGCAGGTATCTCCTCCAGCATCTCGGCATCCGCGCTGAGCGAGCTCAACCAGCTGCCCACCATCGTGGCTGAGCCGGACACCCCCTCCGTTGCCGTACAGAGCCCGCTGGTTCCCTCGGAGACTCAGCTGGCAGCCGGTAACCTGGTTCTGACTGAGGCTCAGGTTGCTCAGCGTCTGGCACCGGTCGTCGAGCACCTCTTCGGCGAGAATGGCACCGCAAAGGACGCCACCACCGTGCTGATTCGTGTACGTGCCCTCGGCTCCTACTACGACGCCCTGACCCACGTGCGCCGCAACGGCTTCTGGGAGCAGGTCCGTACCTTCGAGCTGATTCCCGAAACCCTGCTGGACATTCCGGCGTTGAAGACCGACTCGTACAGCGAGGGCGAGGGCTCGCCGCTGGCTATGAGCCTGACCTTCACCCCGGGCGTGCCGGTTCAGGCGGCATTCGACTATGCGAATGAGCAGGCGTTTGTCACATACCCGCGTCCGCTGGATGCTGAGCGTTACGTTGAGGAGCTGCGCATGTTCCCGCGTCTGGGTTCGAAGATCCCGGCTCACATGACGAGCGCGCTTTCGCACTGGAACCTCTAAAACCTTGTAAGGTGCGCCGCGCCGGCTCCCCGTGTGGGGGTCGGCGCGGCGCGCTATGTTTGTCATTTTCGATGAGGAAGATTGTTATGACTGATACCCCTAATACTCCTGAGGCTTCTGCGGCGCAGAACGTTCAGGACACTGCCGCCCGCGCGGCTGAAGCCTTCGGTACCCTGGTGGAAACCATGGCGCTGTTGCGTGCACCGGGCGGTTGCCCGTGGGATGCTGAGCAGACTCACGCCTCTCTCATCCGCTACCTGGTGGAGGAAGCCTACGAGGTTGTCGAGGCGGTAGAAACCGGTGGCGAGCCGAATATGCCGCTGTTGCGTGAGGAGTTGGGCGACGTGCTGCTGCAGGTGGTGTTCCATTCCGATATTGCTGCGGCAAACCCGCAGGGCTTCGACATCGTGCAGGTGGTTGAGGGCCTGGTGCAGAAGCTTCGTTCGCGCCACCCCGATGTGTTCGCGGCTGAGTCTGAGGGCTCTTCGGAGGCGCCCCGCACCGCAGCTGAGCAGCAGGCGGCGTGGGATGCGTTGAAGAAGAAGGAGAAGAGCGACCGTGGCGCGCTGGACGGTATTCCGCCGCATCTGCCGGCGCTCGCTATGGCTGAGAAGACTGCTGTGAAGGCGCGTAAGGCGGGTATTATTCTGCCGCCGGAGCCCACGAGCATGGAGGACGACCTGCGCTATATGCACACTGAAGAGGAATTCGGCGAGCTGCTCTTTGCGTTGGTGAGCCGCGCACAGCGTAATGGTTTGGACGCTGAGCGTGCCCTGCGTTCGTACACTCGTCGCTATATTGCTCAGCATACGCATGATGAGCCGAGCTTCTAGACACTCCGGCTGAGGTGTCTTTGGAGGTGCTGCGGAACCTGTTCTCTGAGGGAGTAAGAGGTGCCGCGGCACCTTCTGTTTGTTTGGGGTCGTGTTGGGTGGCCGTGAGAGTGCTCATGGTGCTTACCCCTGCATTTGGGCTCGTGTTGTGCTTTGGGTAGGTACCCACACCCTCACAATGTGGGGGAGTGTGGGTCTTGTTCCGCTTTGTAGCGCGCGACTAAGGGTTATTGAGACCTTCATTAAGGCAGCAAAAAAGCGGTGGCAACTAGTGTGTTTGTGTGGGAGTTTTGCTAAAATTTAGGGGACGCGACTTGTCCACTACCGGGTGAGCCGTTCACATCCTTGACATCTCATAAGGAGAACAATTCATGGCTGTTATTACCGCAGTTCACGCACGCCAGATCCTGGATTCCCGTGGCAACCCGACCGTTGAGGTTGAGGTTCTGCTCGAAGACGGTGCTTTCGCACGCGCAGCTGTGCCCTCGGGCGCATCCACCGGTGAGTGGGAAGCTGTTGAGCGCCGCGATGGCGACAAGTCCGTATACCTGGGCAAGGGTGTTCTGGGCGCAGTGAAGTCTGTTATCGAAGAAATCGCTGAAGAGGTCATCGGCATTGAGGCTTCCGATCAGCGCGCTGTTGACGCAGCCATGATTGCTCTGGATGCAACCAACAACAAGGGCAAGCTGGGCGCAAACGCAATCCTGGGTGTTTCCCTGGCTGTTGCTAAGGCAGCTGCTGAGTCCGCTGACCTGCCCCTGTACAAGTACCTCGGCGGCCCGAACGCTCACGTTCTGCCCGTCCCCATGATGAACATCCTCAACGGTGGTTCTCACGCAGACTCCAACGTTGACATTCAGGAGTTCATGATTGCTCCCATCGGCTTCGACAACTACTCTGACGCTCTGCGCGCAGGTGTTGAGGTTTACCACTCCCTGAAGTCCGTGTTGCACGACCGTGGCCTGGCAACCGGCCTGGGCGACGAGGGTGGCTTCGCACCTAACCTGGAGTCCAACGCAGCTGCACTGGACCTGATCGTTGAGGCAATCGAGAAGGCTGGCTACAAGCCGGGCGAGCAGGTTGCACTGGCACTGGACGTTGCATCCTCCGAGTTCTACAACGACGGTGCATACGAGTTCGAGGGCCAGAAGAAGTCCGCAGCTGAGATGAGCGCATACTACGCTGACCTCGTTGCAAAGTACCCCCTGGTTTCCATCGAGGATCCCCTGGATGAGAACGACTGGGAGGGCTACAAGACCCTGACCGAGCAGATCGGTGACAAGGTCCAGATCGTCGGTGACGACCTGTTCGTGACCAACCCCGAGCGTCTGGCTCGCGGTATCGAAGAGGGCGCAGCTAACGCTCTGCTCGTGAAGGTGAACCAGATTGGTTCGCTGACCGAGACCCTCGACGCAATGGAGCTGGCACAGCGCCACGAGTACCGTTGCATGGTTTCTCACCGTTCCGGTGAGACCGAGGATGTCACCATCGCTGACCTGGCTGTTGCAACCAACGCTGGCCAGATCAAGACCGGTGCTCCCGCACGTTCCGAGCGCGTTGCTAAGTACAACCAGCTGCTGCGCATTGAGGAAGAGCTGGGCGAGGCAGCTGTTTACGCTGGCAAGTCCGCATTCCCCCGCTTCAAGGCATAAGTTACTGAAGCATCCGACCGCGTGAGCGGTTAGACGTCAAGGAGGCGGTGCTACCCCGTAGGGGAGTGGCACCGCCTCCTGCTCTGTATCTGGGTTTCTTGAGCTTAGGGTTCCTGTGGAAGGCCGGTCATGCAGGGCGCATCGTGATGCAAACCATGGCGTTATTTGCCGTGTTATAAACCTTTTCCCCTTGTCAAAGTCATATAATTCCTTGTAGATAATCACTCACACTTCATCCTTTCAAAGGATTTTAAAGCGGCATTAAAGCCTTAAATATCTGAGCCCCTCACAGGGGGTTCCTATCCGACTACTTGGGTCATACTGAACTATATTGTGACGTGGTACCACGATAGATTGTTGCGGTGCGGCTCATATTTTGTATGTCGATAGTATGCTTTTTCACTCACACTTCATACAGGAGAATCATGGCAGTCTGCTATCTCATCCTTGCCCATAAGTATCCCGAGCAGTTCAAGAAACTGGCGGGGCATATCCTGGCATCAGGTGGTAAATGCGTCGCGCACATCGATAAAAAAGCAAATCAGGAAGACTTCTACGTTGAGGGTGTCTCTTACGTCCGTAAACGTGAAAACGTGCGCTGGGCCGGTTACTCGGCTGTTAAAGCAACTAAAAAAATGCTTGTCCAGGCAATGGAAGAGTATCCTGAAGCGACTCACTACGCGTCAATAACGGGGCAGTGTTACCCTGCACGTCCTCTCCGCGAGTATGCTGATTTTCTTGCTCGGCCCGAAAACCTGGAGCGTTCTTGGGTGAGCTTCTATGCTTTGGCGCCTGGAATGCGTAATTACATTCTTGTGCAGTACCGAGAATATAAAGATTTTGAGGCGCTATTGCCTGAGGGAACCCTACGTAACCGCGTACGTAAAATTTACTACAAGATTTCCCGCATGTTTCCGCGCAAGAATTTGCCTGTCCAGTTTTACCAGGGGTCGGCTTATTGGACGATTTCCCGCTCGGCTGCTCTTCAGGTGATGGACTTTTTGAAGACCCCGAAGGGGCGGAAGGTTTACAAAATTTTCCGTTCAACTGCCATGCCGGATGAGATTTGGATGCAGAGCTTGCTTCTTAATATCCCTGCTCGTGAGAACGCGGAGGCTTGGGCAACCGACGGCCAACTGGCACCGGGAACAAAAGATTCTGAGAATCATGCAAATCACCACTATATTGATTGGAGTAGGAGGGGCGCTCACCCTGAGGTGCTCACCCACAAAGATCTCCCCGTCATCCTTGAATCAGGAAAGTGGTTTACGCGTAAGGTCGAGCCTGAAACGTCAGCAGAACTTATTGAAGAGCTGGATCGTATCCAACAGAAATCGTAATACTGTATCTGCCTGAATTTATGCCGCTGTCTTGCTGGTGTGTGTATACCTACCAGTGATCCAGCGGTATTATTCTGCCTAAAATAAATGCCCGTGTTGAGACGGTAGAATATGAAGGAAGCGTTTAGCGGTATAGAACGGAACGAAGGATAGAGCAATGAGCCAGCGAGCAAACCAGCAGACCCGGTCGCACTCTACGAGTTCCACTGCACCCGCTCAGGGTGCTACCGCCTCCAACGCGCCGCGTGGCGCCGCTAAGGAAGCCCGCACTTCCCTGATGAAAAAGGCTAGTGCCCTTTTCTTCGGCGTGGGCTTGAACCAGCGTCACCCCGAGCGTGAACGTCAGGCGCAGGCTCGCCGTGAGGAGCGTGCCCGCCGCCGCGCTGCAGCCCAGCAGGGCAGTGAAGAGGGCGGATACGACGCCCCCGTGGCGGCTCATATGTTCTCCGGTCGTAGCTTCCTGACCGCTGTTGTGGTGGGTGTGATTGCGCTCGGTACCGCATACCCGGTGGTCACCTACATTGAGCAGGACCGGGAAATCAAGCGGATTAACACGCACATTTCCCAGTTGCAGCAGGAGAACGCCCAGCTGAAGGCGGAGCAGACCTGGTGGAACGACGACAACTACGTTCGCCAGCAAGCACGTAGCCGCCTCTACTATGTGAACCCCGGCGACACCCCCTACGTGGTCACCGGCATTACCGAGGACTCCACGAAGGCTGACGGTACTTCTGCGAATGCGAAGAACGCCCCCGAGGAAGCCTGGACTACCAAGGTTTGGAATTCTCTCGAGAAGAACTAGCCCCAGCTGCCGGCAGCAACCCTGCCCGTGCAGACACCCGGCATAAGCGGACGAGGTGACCCCTCGTTCCAGAAACTTAGGATTATGAGCACCGAAAACACCATTGAAGAGCTGAAGGCACGCACCCCCGGCGGCTTCGGCGTAACTGTTGAAACTCTGACCCCCACCGAGCAGGACATCCGCGTTCTCTCCGCGCAGCTGGGCCGTAAGGTCCGCGACGTGATCGAGATTCCGGCACGCTGCGTGTGCGGTAACCCGCTCGTGGCTGCTACCGCGCCGCGCCTGGGCAACGGCACCCCCTTCCCGACCGTGTTCTACCTGGCGCATCCGGTGATTACCGCTGCGGCTTCCCGTCTGGAGGCGGGCGGTCTGATGTACGAGATGACCGACTCGCTGGCTGAGGATGCGGACCTGGCGGCACAGTACGCTGCCGCACACGAGAACTACCTGGCTGAGCGTGAGCGCATCCGCCTGATTAGCGGCACCGAAGAGGTCCCGGAGATTGACGGCATCTCTGCCGGCGGCATGCCGACCCGCGTGAAGTGCCTGCACGCCGTTATCGGTCACACCCTGTCGGTGGGTCGCGGCGTGAACCCGATGGGTGACCGCGGCCTGGACGCTATCGCCGAGTGGTGGACCCCCGAGGCCTGCTCCTGCGACCCGGCGTGGCGTGAAGAAGCCTAAATATTGATTCTGGTGCGCCCGCATCGTCTTGAAGGACGGTGCGGGCGCATAATAGATAGAAGAAAGAGCGCCGAAAAGCGAAAATTTTTCGCCTGCGGCGCTCGCGTTGCCTTTGGCACTGATTGGTATTGAAGACCTGAAAGGAACCCACCGTGCGCGTTGGTGCGATTGACTGCGGTACGAACTCTATTCGCCTGCTGATTGCTGATTCCACTACTGAGGTGGTGGACGGGGTCGAGAAGACCGTCCTGAAGGACGTTGTGCGCCAGATGCGCATTGTGCGTCTGGGCCAGGGCGTGGATGCGACCGGGTGGCTGGCGCAGGAGGCGCTGGACCGCACCTTCGCTGCGGCGCGTGAGTATGCGCAGTTGCTGAAGGAGCACGGCGCTGATTCGGTGCGTTTCGTGGCGACCAGTGCGACTCGCGATGCGGGTAACCGTCAGGTGTTCGTGGATGGTATCCGCGAGATTCTGGGTATTGAGCCCGAGGTAATCAGCGGTGATGAGGAAGCTGCTCTGTCCTTCGCTGGTGCAGTGCGCGCTGTCGGTTACGGTGATGGCGATACCCTGGTGTTCGACCTGGGTGGCGGTTCGACTGAGTTCGTGCTCGGTGACGAGTCGGGTGTGAAGGCTTCCCGCAGCGTCAATATTGGTTGTGTGCGTCTGACTGAGCGTCACATGATGAGCGCCCCGTCGACTGACTCGCAGATTGCTCGCGTTGAGGCTGATACTGACGAGGCTCTTGAGGTGGCGCGTAAGACGGTGCCCCTGCAGGATGCGCGTCGCGTGGTGGCTGTGGCTGGCACCGCGACCACTGTTGCTGCCGCTGCGCTGGGTCTGGACCGCTACGATTCTGAGGCTATTAACGCTCAGCGCTTCTCCGTGGAGACCGTTCAGAAGACTGCCCGCTGGCTGGCTTCGCTGAGCCGTACCGAGCGTGAGGAGCTCGGCTACATGCACCCCGGCCGGGTGGATGTGATTGGTGCCGGCGCGACGATTTACGCCCGCATCCTGACCCGTCTGAATGAGATGACTGATGGTGCCGTGGATTCGGTGACCGTCAGCGAGCACGACATTCTGGACGGTATCGCGCTGTCCCAGCTGTAGGCTTGAGCGCTCGCGCCGTGAACCGACGGTGGTTCACGGCGCGGCTCAGCTTGAGGAGTTTTAATGGTTCGTTCTGAGCATCTTCGTTCTGAGCATCGGCGAGGTATGCCCCTGACCGGCTGGTCTGTTACGCCGTCTTTCGCCTGCGCGTCTCGTGTATTTGGTGTGCGCGCCTCGGCGTTTTCTGCCGGAGGCGCTACTCGCCGCGCCCGCAAGGTTGCAGCTTTGGGTGCCAGTGCCGCGTTGACTCTTCTGCCGTTGTGGACTCCGCTGGCGCCTGCCGCCTGGGCGACGGACCCGACCCCTTCCGCTTCTGCTTCACCGAGCCCGAAGCGGGAGGTGACGGCGACTCCTTCGCCGTCGGGTACTGCGGTGCCGAAGACTTCTGCGACTCCGAGTAGGGGCACGTCGACTACGAACGGTGATGATGTTCGTCAGCGCGAGTATTGGCTGAAGGAGTACGGTATTACGTCTCTGTGGTCGCAGGCTACGGGTAAGGGCGTGACGGTTGCTGTGATTGATACGGGTGTGGACGGTACCCACCCGGATCTTGAGGGTAATGTTCTGCGCGGTTATGACGCCTCGGGCGTGGGTAGTGAGGACGGTTGGAAGGGCCTGGGCGCTGAGCCGATGCATGGCACGGAGGTTGCTTCTCTGATTGCCGGTCACGGTCACGATACGCAGGGCTATTCTGCGATTGCGGGTCAGCCGGGTAAGTCGACCGGTGTGATTGGTGTGGCTCCCGATGCGAAGATTCTGCCGATTTCGCTGAATATGGGTACGACTGGTGGCAAGAGCATTGATGAGCAGATTCCGGCGGCGGTGCGTTATGCGGTCGACCACGGGGCTCAGATTATCAATATGTCGATTGGTTCGAATAAGACGAGCTGGCCGCAGAGCTGGGATGAGGCTTTTGCGTATGCGGAGCAGAAGGGTGTGCTGATTGTTGCGGCTGCGGGTAACCGTGGTAGCGGTTTGACGCAGGTTGGTGCTCCGGCGACAATTCCTGGCGTGTTGACGGTGGGCGGTATTGACCGGAATAAGCAGGTTTCTGAGGGCTCGTCGACCCAGGGCATTTCGATTGCTGTGGTTGCTCCGAGTACGGACATGATTGCGGCGGCTCCCGGTAACGGGTACATGCTGTGGTCGGGTTCTTCGGCGGCTGCCCCTCTGGTGACGGGTGTTGCGGCGTTGTTGAAGCAGAAGTATCCGAAGGAGTCGGCGGCTCAGCTGGCTCAGCGTTTGATTGCTTCGGCTGATGACGCTGGTGCGACTGGCCGTGACCCGTTGTACGGCTACGGTGTGTTTAACCCGCAGGATGCGATGGCTTTGCCTGCACCTACGGTGACGGCGAATCCGCTGGGTTCGATTTCTGAGTGGATTGCGGTGCACCGTAAGCAACAGGTGAGTGAGCCGACTCCTAGCGATGCTGCGCCAGTTCATGAGGAGGGCGAGAGCATTGTGAAGGCGGCTGCACCGGATGCGCGTCGTCCTCCGGAGGATCGTGGCTGGTTACCGCCGGTGATTTTAGCGGCACTGGTTCTATGGTTGACGATTATTACGGCTGGTTCGGTGCATCGTTTGCACAGGATGCATGTGAGCGCGGGTGAGGCTGCGCGGATGGCTCGTGAGGTGGCGCATCACCCGGGGGCTCATCACCGAAAGCGCCGCGTTTCTGCGGGCTCGCAGCAAGGTGCGCGGAAGGGGACTCGTTAGGGTTCTTATTACCGCGGGTTTGCCGGTATTTTCTCCTCTCTGGGAGCTTTATCTGTTCGCCCGGGGCTGACTTTTGAGTTAGCCTCGGGCGTTGTTATTTGGGATCTGGCTTGAGACGGTGGAACGCCCCGACAAACGAAAATATCGAACACACTGCGTAAAAAACGGAAAGGGTAATTTTGACCGTAACCCGCATCACGAGATGAACCCCGTTCATATCTTCAAAACTTTTAACTTAGGGTCAGCTCAAAGGGAGCATAAGTGCGAAATTACCTAAACAAAAGGCGTAAAATATATGGTGAACCAGGTATGTAACAGACAGGCTCGTGCCGCTAGCCACTTCGCGTTGCGTAAGGACTTCCAGGGCGAGCCGCTTCGTTTGTTAGGAAAGCTTTCGGAACGAGCCGGAGGCTGCGCATACCACCCTACCGGGATGAGAACTCCCGGTACCTGAGACTAGGAAGTAACTAACATGGCATTCACTAAGGTGGCACAGGACCGTCCCCGCGTCCTGATTGTCGGTGGTGGCTACGTCGGCTTCACCGTTGCTAAGAAGATTCAAAAGGCTATCAAGGAGACCGGTGGCGTCGTCACCATCGTCGAGCCGAACCCCTACATGACCTACCAGCCCTTCCTCCCCGAGGTTGCGGCAGGTTCCATGGAAGGCCGTAACGCAACCGTGCCGCTGCGTCAGCACCTGCGCGACACCGAGCTGATTCCCGGCCGTGTTGTCTCCATCGACCATGCAAACCGCACTGCCGTCGTTGAGCCCACCGACAACGGCGAGCCCTTCGAGCTGAAGTACGACGAGATCGTTCTCGGTGCAGGTGCTGTGACCCGCGCATTCCCGATTCCGGGTCTGGCAGAGGTTGCTATTGGTCTGAAGACCATCGAAGAGGCAGTCTCCGTTCGTAACTGGGTTCTGGACCGCATTGAGGTTGCATCCATGCTGTCCGACGCTGAGGCACGCCGCCGCGCCCTGACCTTCGTTGTTGTTGGTGGTGGCTTCGCTGGTGTTGAGACCATCTCCGAGCTTGAGGACATGGCACGCGTTGCTGTCGAGCGCAACGAGCGTCTCTCCGTTTCCGACCTGCACTTCGTCATGGTCGAGGCTGCACCGCGCATCATGCCCGAGGTCCCCGCAGACCGTGCAGAGAAGGTTGTTGCAGAGCTGCGTGCACGCGGCATCGAGATTCTGCTGAACACCTCCCTCTCCGACGCAACCGACGGCAACCTGCAGCTGATCAACATGGCTGACAAGTCCCCCGCAGGCGAGATCAAGACCGACACCCTGATCTGGACCGCAGGTGTGGCAGCATCCCCGATGCTGAAGAACACCGACTTCCCGATCGACGAGCGCGGCCGCGTTCGCGTGAGCGCAGACCTGCGCGTCACCGGCGACGACGGCGTGGTCGAGGGCGCATGGGCTGCAGGCGACAACGCAGCTGTTCCGGACCTCTCCGGCGGCGGCGTGGGCGGCTTCTGCGTTCCCAATGCTCAGCACGCTTCCCGCCAGGCTGTTGTTCTGGCTAAGAACCTGCTGGCTGCTCGCCGCGGCGAGCCCCTGACCGACTACTACCACGAGACCATCGGTGTTGTGGCAGGTCTGGGCCTGTGGAAGGGCGTTGCAAACTTCAAGGGCAAGACCATTGGCGGCCCGCTGGCATGGATTATGCACCGCGGCTACCACGGCTCTGCAATCCCCACCACCGAGCGTACCGTTCGCGTTATGACCACCTGGGCTCTGAACCAGATCTTCGGTCGCGATACCTCCTCGATTCGCCACCAGCGCTCCCCGCGCCTGGCATTCCAGGAAGCAACCGGTACTGCACCGGCACGCCAGAAGGCAAAGCTCTAAAATAGCCTGACTTAGGGGTATGCCCCCTGAGATAGCGCACTTGAGATAAAGCAAAGGGCGGTGTGGAAGACTTTAGTCTTCTGCACCGCCCATTGTGTGCCTGGGTGCTTGCGAGCTGTCTAGTTTAGTCGGCCCACCAGTGCTTTTGCGTGAGGCTTGCTGCGGCGGGGTGCGGGGAACCAATTGAAATGTGTTTCTGCTTAGGTTCGGGTGCGTTTTCGTGGAATAATAAATATTTGTGTCCCGGACTGTTCGGGATGCGCCCTCATAGTCCAATTGGCAGAGACAGAGGACTTAAAATCCTTGTGTTCTGGGTTCGAGTCCCAGTGGGGGCACGGCATAGACACGCATAGACGTGCGGTATAGATAGGCGGCGGCTCTTCCCGTGGAGGAGGGGCCGCCGTTTGCATATCCGGGATTTTGTGGTGTGTTTCTTGGAGTTAAAAGGCGATGCCCCCGACCCATACTATCGGGGGCATCGTGGAGTGGTGGTGCGTGCTGTCGCATTCCGCGCACTCTCTTCACCGCGGGTAGATGGGGTCGTCCTTTGCCGGAATTAGGACGGCCGGCGGTGAAGTCTGGTGAACCTATCGGTGATTGCCTGCCTTCAAGCTTGACAGGTAAAGTTTTACACTTCAAGTAAATTCAGTTCGTAGAGGAAAAAGGGTGCAAAAAGCAGTGAAAATGGGGCTAAAAAGTGACCTGTACCCTAAAAATGGGGGTTTTAGATGACGTTTTGTGACGGCGCTCCATGCTCAAAAAACACCCGCATACCGTCTTCTGGAGCCCAAAAACATGAGACCCTATATAGAGACACAGCCACAGACGCACCTCCGCCTGAATGGGGTAGTAGAGTCAGAAAGGCACAACATGCAGACTAAGCCCTCCATCATTGCCGTCGATATGGATGGCACCTTCCTCACCGACTCCAAAACGTTCGACACCGAACGTTTCTCGCGCATCCTATCCCGCCTGCAGGCGCAGGGCATCCACTTTGTTGTGGCGAGCGGAAACACCTACGCCAAGCTGCAGGACTATATGCGCGGCTTCGAGAACCAGGGTCTCATCTATATCGCTGAAAACGGTGCGTATCTTGCCGATGAGAGTGGCAAGCTTGCCGTGCATCCCTTTCTGGACGAAGATGTGCCGCGCATTATTGAGGTAGTGCAGGGATTGGACCGGATCGGTCTGCTGGTTTGCACCACCGAAGGCATCTACCTGCCCAAGGACCGTTGCGACCAGATTGTGCACATGATTCGCGGCTATTTTGAAGACACCGGTCAGGAGCTTCCCGAAACCCTCACACTGGAGGATTTTGCGGCGTTCTTCTTCCCCGGCTCGGTCATGGTTGACTCTATTGAGGATTTTGAGGGTGCACCCATTAAGTTCCCGCTGCTGACTCCGCCTAAGCAGACGCAGCAGTTGAGCGTTTATCTGCGTGAGGTTCTTCCGCAGACCGTCACTCCGATGGTTAGCGGCTTCGGTGCCATTGATCTGGTGCGTACCGGTGTCAACAAGGCAACCGGCCTGAAGGACCTGTGCGAGCGTCTGGATGCTGATCCGGCGGGCATTCTTGCCTTCGGTGACGGTGAGAACGACATGGAGATGCTCCGCTACGCGGGCTGGGGTGTTGCTATGTCTAACGCCCCGGAGGTTGTGCGAAATGCTGCTGATGAGGTGACTGGCTCGAATGAGGAACAGGCCGTTCTGGCGTATCTTGAGCAACTCCTGGATCGTTTGGAAGCTTCGCACTAGACGCTTCACAAAGAGGGGCGCAGGAGGGTCTGCGTGCGGGGCGGTGCGGGCCTGGGTGAACCTGAGGTAAACACCGCCCTGAAATATTCTGGCAAGGTTGCTGGAAGCCATTGCTGGTAACGAACAGCGCCCGTGATCGCAGAACCTATCCGATAGAATTAACAGAATTAGTTTTGTACCCGTTTAAGGAGAGCATGATGGCGGGAAACCCGCTTCTGAATTCAATGACGAAGAATGTCACTCAGGGTGACTCTCGTTTCGGTCGTTTTGGCGCACAGCCTCAGCAGGCCAACCAGCAGGCACAGTACGGTCAGCAGGCACAGTACGGTCAGCAGCAGACCTATGGCCAGTACGGTCAGCAGTATGACCAGCAGGGCTACGGCCAGAACACCTACGGCCAGCCCCAGTATGGTCAGCAGCCCTATGGTCAGCAGTATGGCCAGCCCCAGTACGGTCAGCAGGCACAGTACGGCCAGCCGTACGGTGAGGCTGACTACGGCGTAGCAGCCCCCACCTACTCGGAGCCCATCCCCGCCGGTGAGCGCCTGACCATGAACGATGTCATGGTTAAGACCGGCATCAACCTGGGCCTGGTCGCTGTCGGTGCCGCCGTTGCATGGAATGCACCGGTGCTGATGCTCCTGGGCCTGGTTGGTGGTCTGGTCCTGGGTCTGGTGAACTCCTTCAAGAAGAAGGTTTCCCCGGTCCTGGTCATGACCTACGCACTCATGGAAGGTCTGCTGCTCGGCGGTCTGTCCGCTGTTGTGGACATGCGCTACCCCGGCGTGGCAGTTCAGGCGGTTCTGGCAACCCTCGTGGTTGCAGGTACCACCCTGGCTCTGTTCGCAAATGGCAAGCTGCGCGCAACTCCTAAGCTCAACAAGATTTTCATGATTGGCGCTATTGGTTACCTGGTGTACGGCCTCATCTCGATCCTGGGCGCGGGTATCTTCGGTTCCTCGCTGAACAGCTTCTCTATTGGTGGTATTCCGCTGGGCCTGGTGGTTGGTCTGTTCGCTGTTGCGCTGGCAACCTACTCGCTGCTGCTGGACTTCACCACCACCTCCGAAGCTGTGGAGGCTGGCCTGCCCGAGCGTGAGTCTTGGCGCCTTGCTTTCGGCCTGACCGCTTCTCTGGTCTGGCTGTACGTTGAGATCCTGCGTGTTCTCATGTACCTGGCAAGCATCTTTAGCAACGACTAAAGCTCACTTTGAGGCGGCGGTACCGTGATGGTGCCGCCGCCTTTGCCGCTTTACTTCCCTGCTGTATCGAGGCGCGGGGGAGAGCACACAATAACAACACCACACACCGCCTCCGATGGGGTAGCTGAAGCTACCCCGCACGAGTGCGACACCGATAACGATTTGGAGACACCGTGAAAATTACACCTGTTGCAGAAGAGCATGTAGCCGAGGAGGAGCGCGGCTACCGGGTTCCTTTTGCCATGGAAGTTGCCGGTGCTTGGGCGTGGCGCATCATTATGATTGCCGGCGCAGGCTGGATCCTTTGGAAGGGTCTGGGGCACGTCTCCCTGCTGGTTATTTCTCTTCTGGTGGCTTTGCTTCTGGCGGCTCTGCTGAGCCCCGCCGTGATGCTTCTGCGTAAGAAGGGTGTTCGTGCAGGTGGCGCGGCGGCTATTGCCGAAATCGGTATGATCCTGGTGCTCGCCGGTATTATTTCGCTGACCGGTCAGCAGATTCTGCGCGGTTTTGTATCCATGGCGGATAAGGCGGTGCAGGGTTACCAGCAGCTGATTGGTTGGCTGAAGAACCTCGGCTACGAGTTCGGTGCCGACCAGATGAACCAGCTGTTGGATCAGATGGAGAGCGCTGTAACCAATAACCCCAGCTCCGTGCTGCACGGTGTGTCTCAGGTGGGTTCGACTGCGGCTGAGGTTGCGACCGGCACCCTGCTGACTCTGTTCACCCTGGTCTTCTTCCTGATGGAGGGCGAGCGTATCTGGCTGTTCGTCACCCGCCTCTTCCCGAAGGATGCGCGTGCCGCAGTCAACGGCGCGGGTCGCGCGGGCTGGAAGTCCCTGGGTGCGTACGTGCGCGTTCAGATTCTGGTGGCGGCTATTGACGCTATCGGCATCGGTATTGGTGCCGCAATTCTGGGTGTTCCGTTGGCTATCCCGCTGGGTGTGTTGGTCTTCCTCGGTTCTTTCGTTCCGGTGATTGGTGCCCTTATTTCCGGTGCTGTGGCTGTGCTGCTGGCGCTGGTTGCTCTGGGTCCGGTGCAGGCGCTGATTATGCTCGGTATTGTTCTGCTGGTTCAGCAGCTCGAATCCCACATTCTGCAGCCGCTCATTATGGGTAAGGCTGTCTCCCTGCACCCGCTGGCGGTTATTTTCTCGGTGGCTGGTGGCTCCATGATTTTTGGTGCGGTGGGTGCTCTGTTCGCCGTGCCGACTCTGGCTGTGGTCAACGCGGTGGTGCGTTACCTGGCGAATCGTGGCTGGGAGAAGGAGGCGCCTCGTGAGGAGGAGTTCCTCTTCCCGCATGAGTTGGAGCGCCGTAAGAAGGCTGAAGAGTCTGAAAAGGCGAAGGAAGCTAAGACGTCCGAAAGCTCTGAAGAATCTAAGGAATCTGAGAAGGCTTAAAACTCAGGTCATTGTGATTAACCGTGGGCTAGACGCCCGCACATAACCTAGATCGGGGGCCGTTCTTGCACTATCTGTTGAGAGTGCGGGGATGGCCCCTGCTTTATGCCGGTGCATCCTCTAGAATGGAGTGTGCACTGTGCCACCGCGCGTCTTTCAGCGTGCGGGGCTAGGTGCCGCTAGAATACGTACCATCAGAATGGAAACCTCGTGAGCGTAGATCTCGACTCCCTGCCCGTGACCCTCACCGACATTGAACGTGCCGCAGAGCTGCTCGAAGGCGTTATTGAACGCACCCCCGTCGCTCATTCGCGTGCGCTGAGCCAGCGCCTCGGTTCCGAGGTTTTCTTCAAGTGTGAGAACCTGCAGCGTGCCGGTTCTTTCAAGGTGCGCGGCGCGTACGTGCGTATGGCGAAGCTCTCCGAGGAGGAGAAGAAGCGCGGCGTTGTGGCGGCGAGCGCGGGTAACCATGCTCAGGGTGTGGCCCTGGCTGCTGACCGTCTGGGCATTAAGGCTCGTATTTACATGCCGCTGGGTGCGGCGCTGCCGAAGATTACCGCGACCCGTGATCACGGCGCTGAGGTTGAGCTGCACGGCGTGACCGTGGATGAGGCTCTGGCGGAGGCAAAGCGCTACGCCGAAGAGACCGGCGCGGTGTTCGTGCACCCCTTCGACAATGAAGACATTATTGCCGGTCAGGGAACGATCGGTCTGGAAATCCTGGAGCAGGTTCCGGATGTTGACACCGTGATTGTGGGTGTTGGCGGCGGCGGTCTGCTGGCTGGTCTGTCTGCTGCTATCCGCGCGAAGGAGCAGAAGCTCGGCAAGAAGATCAAGATTATTGGTGTTCAGGCGGAGCACGCGGCGGCGTACCCGCTGTCGCTGGCTGCGGATGCTCTGGTGCCGTTGAAGAAGGTTTCCACCATCGCTGACGGTATTGCGGTGGGCCGCCCCGGCCAGATGCCTTTCTCCATCATCAAGGAGCTGGTGAACGATGTGGCGACCGTGAGCGAAGACGATATCGCTCGCGCCCTGATCTTCCTGATGGAACGTAACAAGCTTGTGGTGGAGCCTGCCGGTTCGGTGCCCGTGGCGGCGCTTATGAACGGCAAGCTGAAGGAAGAGTACGGCGACCTGGGCACGGTCGTGTGTGTGCTCTCCGGCGGCAATATTGACCCGATGCTCATGCTGAAGGTGATTCAGCGCGGTCTGTCTGCGGCTGGCCGCTACATGACCGTGAAGATGATGCTTTCTGACCGCCCGGGTGAGCTGGCGACCATTTCCCGCATTATCTCTGAGAACGATGCGAACGTGACCGGTGTGGATCACACCCGCGTGGGTGGCTCGCTCTCCATGGGTGACGTGTCGATTACGATCGATATGGAAACTAAGGGTGTGGAGCATTGCCGCCAGGTTATTTCTGCCCTGGAGGATGAGGGCTTCAAGCCCATCATCGTCTACTAAGCCGATATATTTATGAGCCGACGAGCTGTAATAGGTGCGTCTGAGCTTTATCGGCAGAACGCAAGAATAGACAAAAAACAGTGCGGGGTGCTGACCGTTATAGTCAGCACCCCGCACTGTTTGTTTTAAATCTAGCGCTGTCTCGCAGGCTAGCTTCTTAGCTAGTCTCTTAGCCCTGGTAAGGGGTCACGGAGACAATCTTGGCGCTCAGTTCCTTACCGTTCGGAGCGGTGTAGGAAACCTCGTCGCCTTGCTTAGCACCCATGATTGCGGCACCCAGCGGCGACTTCTCGGAGAAGACCTTCAGGTCGGTGCCGGCAGGGAGGGTGTCCTCAATTTCGCGGGAGCCGAGCAGGAACTTCAGGGTGCGGCCTGCAACCTCAGCTTCGATGACCATGCCGTGGCTTACCACGCCGTCATCAACGGGCGCCTCACCAATCTGTGCGGTTTCGAGCAGGTGCTTAAGCTGCTTGATGCGCGCCTCGTTCTTAGCCTGCTCATCGCGTGCCGCGTGGTAGCCGCCGTTCTCGCGGAGGTCACCCTCATCGCGCGCCTGGGCGATGCGGTCAACGATTTCCTGACGGTACGGACCGGAGAGGTGCTCCAGCTCCTGGGTGAGGCGGTCGAAGGCGTCCTGAGTGAGCCATGCACCGGTGTTTTCAGCCATGCGTGTCCTTTGCTTATGCGCCGGCTCTGCCGGTGCGAAACGAATAAACCCGCTACCGCGTGCCGCGTTCAATGCGCGGCGGTACCGGTAACGGAATGAATCAACAGACCTATTCTAGAGCACCGGAGGATTTTCGGCTGTTATGCCGGTCGTATCTTCCCCTCTGAGCACATCTTCGTCGGCACGCACGCCGGTAGCTGAACACTCCGCCAGCATCAGCCTGTTTCGTGCCCGTGAATCTGCTGATATGACGGCACGTTTCACGATGTCACACGGCGTCATCTGCGCTAGTACCCCAGCGCTATCCTTGGGTATCATACGAGAAGCTACAACCGTAAAATTTCTGCCGCGTAGCGCTCGCATTCGCGAGTCACAGACACATCATCGACCCCCTGGCGCATCACCAAAGGAGACCACCGTGAGCGAAGCCATTGAACAGCTGAAGGCAAACCTGCCGACTCACCCTCCCGTGGACTCCCTCAAACCGCTGGAGGAGGACTACACCGGTCTGCGCATCCTCGCGGTGCACGCCCACCCGGACGACGAGTCCTCCAAGGGCGCCGGTACCGCCTCGGCGTATATTGCCCGTGGTGCCCGCTTCATGGTGGCGACGATGACCGGCGGCGAGCGCGGTGACATCCTGAATGGGGAGGTCGATAAGAGCCCGCGTGCGCACCGTGACCTGCCGGGTCTGCGCCGCGCTGAGATGGCGGCTGCCCGCGAGATTATGGGTATTGAACACCGCTGGATTGGCTTCTTCGACTCTGGTCTGCCCGAGGGCGACCCCATGCCGCCGCTTCCCTTCGGTAGCTTTGGCACCATGCCCCTGGACCGTGCCGCCGCGCCGCTCGTGCGTCTGGTGCGTGAGTACCGCCCGCACATCATCATCACCTATGACGAAATCGGCGGCTACCCGCACCCCGACCACATCATGACCCACAAGGTTGCCGTGGAAGCATTCGAGAAGGCAGGCAACCCGGAAGCCTACGTGGGTGAGGGCGAGCCCTGGACCCCGCTGAAGCTCTACTACGACCGCGCATTCAACCCCGAACGCACCCTCGCCCTGCACGAGCATCTGCTCGATACGCACGGTGAGAGCCTGCTGAGCGGCTGGATTGAGAACCTCGCGCACCGCGCCTCCTCGGGGGAGGCACCTCGCCACGAGACTACGACCCGTATCCTGGTTCACGATCACTTTGAGCAGCGCGATCAGGCTTTGCGTGCGCACGCCTCGCAGGTGGACCCGAACGGCGTGTTCTTCGCCGTGCCCAGCGAACAGTTGAAAGATATTTGGCCCTGGGAGGACTACACGCTGGCCGCCTCGCACGCTGAGGTTCAGCTGCCCGAATCTAGCCTGGACGAGGGCCTGAGCGACTACTACGTTATCTAGGCTGGGGCGCAGCACCCCACGTTAGCAAATGATGCCCTTCACCCACGATATGAGTCGTAGGTGAAGGGCATCTTCCATTCTTAGGCGCGCGATGCGTGCAGCCCCTGTACGCAACCCTGAATGCCGCCATCAGATGCCACACATTTTGAGCCGATTCTCAGCCCAACCGTGATGCCGATTGCCGCGAAGGTACGGCGCGGCGGCGTAGAATAAGAGCTTGGACTCTTTCGTTAGAGCCCGCTGAATTATCTGCCACGACAGCCGAATGAGGTATGAGCTATGAGCGCCAACGCCCTGCCCGTGATTACTGTGCACGGCCACGCCAGCAACCCCGGCACTGTCACTGAGCCTACCGTCTATGAGCAGGCTCTGGCGCGCTCGCTGAGCCCCGAATCCCTGCCGGCACATATTGGAGTGCTGGTGGACGGTAACCGTCGCTGGGCGGCTCAGCGCGGCTTGAGCACCCGTGAGGGCCACGCCGCCGGTGCGGAGCGAATTATTGATTTTCTTGCCTGGTGCACTGAGCTGTCGATTCCGCAGGTGAGCCTGTACATGCTCTCCACTGAGAACCTGAAGCGCCCCGAGAAGGAACTGACCGGTCTGGTTGCCGTGATTGATGCGTTCTTGGTGCGTCTGGTGGAGTCCGCCTGCGGCCCGGTGCGTACTATCGGCAATATTGACCTGATTCCCCGCCAGCTGCACGAGCGCCTGGACTGGGCAATTGAACAGACCGCGCACCTGCCCGGTGTTCGCGTGAACATTGCGGTCGGTTACGGCGGTCGCCAGGAGATCGTGGACGCGGTCCGCTCGGTTCTGCGTGAGGCCGCCGCGAAGGGTACTTCCCTCGAGGACATGGCTGATTTGCTGAATGTTGAGGATATTTCTTCGCACCTGTACACCGCCGATATGCCCGACCCGGACCTGCTGATTCGCACTTCGGGTGAGCAGCGCCTGTCCGGTTTCATGACCTGGCAGAGCGCGTATTCTGAGTTTTACTTCTGCCGAGCCCTGTGGCCGGATTTCACGCGCGTTGATTTTCTGCGTGCCCTGCGGGATTACGCTAACCGTTCCCGCCGATTCGGCTCCTAGACCTTAGATGCTCTAGCGCCTATGCGCTCTAGAACCTATGTGCTCTAGCGCCGCTGGCTCGTGTTTCTCGGCTGGCTGGCTGGTGACTGGTTCCTGGCTAGCAGCCTCCGGTAGTACAGCCTCCAGCAATACAGAATGGACGTTCTATGCTCGCTGAGCTTTCCCGCCTCTACAACGCTGGAGGCGCCTCCGTTATTGCCGCTCTGGTGCTCGGCAGCTACCTGCTGTATTTCCTGTGGTGCGCCCTGCGGCTGTGGCGTATTGATGTGCGGGAGCACCGTCTGCCGCACCGCATCCTGATTCCTTTGGCTATTGCCACCTATACGGCGCTGCCGGTGTCTTTGCTTTTTGCCGGTCGCCCCGCCGATATTTGGCGTGTGATTGGTGCCGGTCTGGTGCTGTGGTTCTGCTACCTGCTTCTGCGTATCCTGTCTTTTGGCGCGCTGGGCCGCGGGGATGTGAAGCTTGCCGGTATTCTGGGCGGCGTGCTCGGGTACCTGTCCTGGGCGAATCTGGGCTGGGCGTCGCTGGTGACGTTCCTTGCCGGTGGTCTGGTGTCTTTGGCTCTGGTGCTGTTTACGAAGGCGCGCGGTAGCACCCGCATTGCTTTCGGTCCGTTTATGCTTTTGGGGGCGCTGGTGGCGTTGGCTGCTCCGGCGTATTCTCTGTGGTAGATTTCGAAGTAGGGTGACCGTCCGGCTAAGTGGCGGGCTTGTTCTGTGTGCGGCTCGCGGCTGTTTGCTCTGCTCTCTAGCACCTATTCCCGATAGACTTGCCGGGGCTTTTGAAAGGTTGATGTTATGCCTACTCCTCCCTATATCCGTAAGCTGCGTGAGCAGATTGGATCGGATTACCTGTGGCTGTCCGGTGCGACGGCTGTGGTGTACCGTGAGCAGGATTCTAAGGTGCTACTGGTGCGCCGTAGCGATAACGGGGCGTGGACCCCGATTACGGGCATTGTGGACCCGGGGGAGAGCCCCGCACTGACCTGCCTGCGTGAGGCGCAGGAGGAGGCGAACGTGCAGATTGAGGTGCTGGAGTTGGCGCAGGTGAAGGCTGACCCGCCGATGCAGTTCGGTAATGGTGACCGCTGCCAGTTCTTGGATCATACGTTCTTGTGCCGCTGGGTTTCTGGTGAGGCGAAGGTGAATGATGAGGAGTCCTCGCAGGTGCGTTGGGTGGATGTGTCTGACCCGGCGGAGCGTGCGTTGCTTTCTGAGCGGATGCTGGACCGTATTGATGCGGCGCTGAACTATGACGGCCACTGCCGTTTTGGTTTGGAGTCGGTGCCGCCGGAAGAACTCTAGACCGACCACTGGGACTGAGTAAAAGCTGCCGAACTAAACCTGCACATACAGAAGGAGGGGCGACCCGCCGTCATGGCGAGTCGCCCCTCCCGTATTTTTGTGACAGTTTGTTACATGGTATTGGGTGGTTCTTCCTGTTTTTCTGTGGGAGGGGGGGCTGGAAGACTAAATATTGCCGTGGTTTTATTTTGTTTTTGTCTTTTTTACCTTAAGTTGTGCCTGCGTGTTGAGTTATGGGTGGTGCGCATGAGATGCTTTATATATGACACGGGTTACATTGGGAGTGACGGCCCCGTATTAGTCAGTAACCCGAGAAAGATTCGTTCACGTGATGTTCTGGTGAGCGTAGTCGCTTTCCTTTTACTCTGCCTATAAATCTTTAAGGCATGCCATTTTTCTGTGAACTAGGCTCATTGTGTTCATCGCAATTCTTGGGCGCTATTTTGATGCGTCCTGGAAGGAGCAAAGCATGACAACACATAAAATACCCTGGAGAATCTACGTAGCCCTTATCGGCTCTCTGGTAGGTACAGGAATATATTCCTTCGCCCTACCCATCGCGATTCTCGCTAGTACAGGCGAAATTGGGTTGGCTGGCGTAATGGCAGTAGCCATGCAAATCCCCAATATCGCCTTGGCATATCCACTAGCAACCCTATCTGATAGTCTGCCTCGAAAACCTATGATTGTGATTGCCGGGGCAGTAAACATCCTCAGTATCCTTACCTTGGCGTTGATGATTGAGCAGCATATGCTGTCATGGTTCGCCATCGCCGCACTAGGATTTGTGAGCGGTGTCTTCTCTGAGCTGGCTGCTGCCTCAGAAGCAGGATATATTCCGCAGCTTCTCGGACGAGAAAACCTTCTTTCGTACAATGCACGTCGTGAAATTTGCGAGGGAATATCCGCAATCATTGCGCCCCCTACGGCAGGATTTATTGTTCTTGTCGCGGGTGCAACGGTCGGTCTTATTGTCCCGGTGCTCCTTTTCGGAGCGGCAACTATTTCATACGCAACGTTGCCATCCGTAGAGATGGAAACTAAAACTGAGCAACGCGAAACCGCACAACATGGATTTATTCACCGCATGTTTGACGGTATCCAATACATGTTCTCCGGCGCCCCGCAGAGACTTATCCTTGTCTACACGTTCTTCTTGGCGGCAGCTACGGCATCGTATTCGCTCATTATTATTTACCGCCTGTACGAGGAGCTCACTTTTGAAGCCTCAGTGGTAGGCATGATTATGGCCTGCAGCGGTATCGGCGGTATCGTCGCGGCACTCATCATCGATCGTTTCCTCTCTTTCGAGAACACACGAGGAATGCTACTGGTTGCCAATGTCGTATCCCTGCTCGGAATACCGCTGGTCACCATCAGCAATAACCCCGTAGTGCTCGGAGCCTTGCTCTTCATTCTGGACGTAGGATGGGCATCAGCTTTCATCTTCTCCAACAATCTTCGTGACTGCATTACACCGAATGAGCTACTGGGGCGTGCCAGCTCTCTTGACGGTGCCGTGTTTGGGCTAGGAACGCTGTACTCCATGGGCGCGGTAGCACTGATGCTCGATCATCTCGGCTCCTTCAACGCTGCGCTCGTCGTCAGTATCCCGGCTGTACTCTGCCTCATCTACACGCTGGTCCACTATAAACAGTTCAAAGTGTTCAATATCGTTGAACAATAGTGAGAACCTGTTGCCAACTCATTGACGGGGCAGAGAACACAGACAGAGGGGGGGGCGACCCGCCGTCATGGCGAGTCGCCCCTCCCTCTATGGTTAAGCCGCGAACCTCAGGCGAGGTTCAGGCGGGTGAGATTAGAAGTTGCCCAGCATCTTGGTGACGTCCAGAGCCGCATCCAGCTGCTCCTCGGTCACTTCGCCGCGTTCCACGTAGCCCAGAGCCACAACTGCCTCACGGACAGTCACCTTGTGAGCCACCGAGTACTTAGCGATCTTCGCAGCAGCCTCGTAACCAATCAGCTTGTTCAGCGGGGTCACGGTCGAGGGCGAAGCCTCAGCCAGGAAGCGGCAACGCTCAACGTTAGCGGTCAGACCGTCAATCATCTTCTCAGCCGAAACACGAGAAACATTAGCGAGCAGGCGGATCGACTGCAGCAGGTTAGCGGCCATCACCGGAATACCCACGTTCAGCTCAAACGCGCCGTTAGTGGAAGACAGAGCAATGGTTGCGTCGTTACCGATAACCTGAGCGGCAACCTGAATGGTAGCCTCACAAATCACGGGGTTGACCTTACCGGGCATAATCGAGGAGCCGGGCTGCAGGTCGGGGATGTGCAACTCGCCCAGGCCGGTGTTCGGGCCCGAACCCATCCAGCGGATGTCGTTGCTGATCTTCATCAGGCCGTACGCCAGGGTGCGCAACTGGCCGGAAACCTCAATCAGGCCGTCACGGTTAGCCTGAGCCTCGAAGTGGTTACGAGCCTCGGTCAGGGGCAGGCCGGTCTCCTCAGCCAGCAACTCAATCACGCGAGCGGAGAAACCAGCCGGGGTGTTAATGCCGGTACCCACAGCGGTACCGCCCAGGGGAACCTCAGCCACGCGAGGCAGGGAAGCGTTCACACGCTCAATGCCGTAACGCACGGTTGCGGCGTAGCCGGAGAACTCCTGGCCCAGGGTGATGGGAGTTGCGTCCATCAGGTGGGTACGGCCCGACTTCACAACGTCCTTGAACTCTGCGGACTTGCGCTCCAGAGACTCAGCGAGCACCTCGAGAGCGGGAATCAGGTCCTTCACCAGAGCCTCGGTCACAGCAACGTGCACGGAGGTGGGGAAGACGTCGTTGGAGGACTGGGAAGCGTTCACGTGGTCATTGGGGTGAACCTCAATGCCCTTGGACTCCAGGGAACGGGTTGCCAGAGTTGCCAGAACCTCGTTCGTGTTCATGTTCGAGGAGGTACCGGAACCGGTCTGGAAAACGTCAATGGGGAAGTGGGCGTCGTACTTACCGGTTGCTACCAGATCCGCTGCGTCGCGGATAGCCTGGGCGCGCTCAGCGTCGAGCACCTTGAGTTCCTCATTGGCGGTCGCGGCTGCCTTCTTCACGAGGGCAAGCGCACGAATATGGGCGGATTCGAGGGTCTGACCCGAAATCGGGAAGTTCTCGACTGCGCGCTGGGTCTGTGCACGGTAGAGTGCATCAGCCGGAACGCGAACTTCGCCCATGGTGTCATGTTCAATGCGGTATTCAATGTTTTCAGCCATACCTCTAGGATAGGCGTTCAAAGTGGCTTACGTCGCCTCGAAAAGGTGTCAAAAGAGGAAAAACGCTCATAAATTTTGCGGCGTGAGAAGGCATGTAAAAACCCCGCCCCGGTAGATGTGCGAACACGCTACCGTGGCGGGGGTATCCCATAGAAAAATCTGTTGTTAAGTGCGAGCATGTGGGTTCTCGCGCTAAGGCTCGTAATGAGCGGAGAAGAGGAAACCTAGGCCAGGTTCTCCGCAACCACAACGCGCGGGGGAGTCTTCACGACCACCGGAAGCGCCTGAGTCGGCGGGTTCTGCGCGTCGTTCTTCTCCTCCGGCAGGGTCAGGTCCTGCGAGCTGAACACCAGCTCCGCCTTACCTTCCTTCAGATGATAGAAGACACCAATCACGGCGACCTTACCCTCAACCACCGCATCCGAAATGATGTGGGACTGCTCAATAATGCGGATGGCGGTCTGGCGGGTGTGCTCACGCACCATGTCGTTGACGACCGGGTTCTCCGGCAGCTTCGGAGACATCACCGAAGGCAGGATGTGCTGCACCAGGTTACGGATGAAGCCGTGCGGCATCTCACCGGACTCCAGGGACTTGCTGGCCGCAGTCACAGCACCGCAGGAGTCGTGACCGAGAACCATCACGATAGGGGTCTTAAACTCCTCAACCGCGTACTCCAGCGAGCCGAGCGCGGCATTCTCCAGGACGTGGCCGGCGGTACGCACCACGAACGCGTCGCCCAGGCCCAGATCAAAAATAATCTCTGCCGCGAGGCGAGAGTCACCGCAACCGAAAATCGAGGCGAACGGGAACTGCCCCGATGCCAGGTCGGTACGGCGAATCGTGTCCTGGTTGGGGTGCTCATTGCTACCCTCAACAAAACGGCGGTTACCGTCCTTCAGACGCTTCCATGCTTCTGCGGGAGTCGGTTGGATGCCAGCCATGTGATGCTCCTTAGCGGACAAATACAGATAACGCGTGCCGTCGGAGCCAGCGAATCTGCGAACGGGTATGTGGGGCTTCAGGCGCTCGCGCTGAAGCTGAGTTTCTCGCCGGGAGCCTCCCGGAGAAAGAACCTACCTCAAATATGCCTTAAATATGCGAAAAATAGCTAGTTTGGCGCGCCTTCACAACACCCAAAATCAGTGCCTCAGAGCGTATGAAGCGCCGAAGAGAGACGCAGCCCTCACAGATTTGCCACATCTGCTCACCTTAAAGTCAACACGCACGCAAACTCGTTCAGAACAAGAAAAACGAAGCGCCCGCGCGCTATCCTGAAAGGAGCACTACTGCGTCGGCGACTTCGTGCTGGAAAGAACCAGCCAGCCGACGGTGTATTCAGAAATCTCGAAGGTGAGTCTATGACTACGAACAACAACCACGGCGATCGCAACCTCGCAATGGAACTGGTCCGCGCGACTGAAGCTGCAGCAATTGCTGCAGGCCCCTGGGTCGGCGCAGGCGAAAAGAACCTCGCAGATGGTGCAGCCGTAGACGCAATGCGTTACCGCCTCTCCACCGTCAACTTCAACGGCACCGTTGTCATCGGTGAAGGCGAGAAGGACAAGGCTCCCATGCTGTACAACGGCGAGAACGTCGGCGACGGCTCCGGTCCCTCCCTCGACGTGGCGGTTGACCCCATCGACGGTACCCGCCTGACCGCACTCGGCATGGACAACGCCCTCTCCGTGATTGCTGTGGCAGACGGCGGCACCATGTTCGACCCTTCCGCAGTGTTCTACATGGAGAAGCTGGTCACCGGCCCCGAAGCCGCAGAGTTCGTGGACCTGCGCCTGCCTGTCAAGCAGAACCTGCACCTGGTCGCTAAGGCTAAGGGCAAGAAGGTCAGCGAGCTGACCGTATGCGTGCTGGACCGCCCCCGCCACGCCAAGCTGATTCAGGAGATTCGCGAGGCAGGTGCCCGTACCCGCATCATCCTCGACGGTGACGTCGCCGGCGCTATCGCAGCCTGCCGCGAAAACACCGGCGTGGACCTCATGCTCGGCACCGGCGGCACCCCCGAAGGCGTTGTCGCAGCGTGCGCTATCAAGGCAACCGGTGGCGTTATCCAGGGCCGCCTGGCACCGACCGACGAGGCAGAGCGTGAAAAGGCATTGGAAGCCGGCCACGACCTCGACCGCGTGCTGACCACCAACGACCTGGTCACCAGCGACAACTGCTTCTTCGCCGCAACCGGTATCACCGACGGTAAGCTGCTACGCGGCGTTCGCTATAGCAAGAACGTTGTGACCACCCAGTCGCTGGTTATGCGTTCCTCCTCGGGCACCGTGCGTACTGTTGAGGCAGAGCACCGCCTCTCCCGCCTGCGCGAGATTCTCTCGCACACCAAGAGCCCCGGCGAAGCCTAAGCCTTTGAGGTAGCCACCAAACATAAGGAGCCGCCCCCGACCGAATCACTCGGTCGGGGGCGGCTCCTTATGCTTATCGCCGTTACCGGCAGGTGTTAGCGCGAACGCAGGGAACGCAGCTTCTCCTGCGCCTTCGACACTGCATCGCGAACCGCCGGACGAGCCTTGTACGCCAGGGTGTAGGCGCGGTAACCCAACGAAGTTACCGGAACATCCCAGGTACCCGGGTACTCCACAGACTCGCCACCGAAGGACTTCTTGAACTTCGTGAAACCAGCCCACTCGTGGTCCGGCTGATCCTCCGGCGCAATACCGAAGAGGTCAACGTACTTCAGACCCTTACGCTTAGCGTCCAGGATGAAGTTCGTAACCACCGGAATGCCCGCGGACAGGCGGCGATGCTCGAAGGAAGCAGCCGCGTGCGCGTAGGTGCGGGTGTCGTCCGAATCGTAAACGAACGCCGCCGCAATCGGGGTGCTCTCGCCGTTCTCGTCGGTCAGCTTTGCAATGTAGAGCGACGCCGCGCCGGCGGGCATCAGCACGCGAGCCACCTGCATCAGGTAGTCATCCTGCTGACGGTTAAAACCGTTGCGGTCTGCGGTCTCATCCAAGAATGCGAACAGAATCGACAAATCCTCAGGGTTCGTCGAAACCTCAATGGTCACGCCCTTCTTGTGGATGTTGCGGTGCAGGTTGCGGTTATTGGACTTCATGCCCTTGAGGATCTCGTCCTCAGAGCCCGAAAGGTCAATAATCTGAGTGTGCGAAGGCTGCACCTGGCGAGGAGCCAGCACCGCACCGCGACGAGCCAAGAAAGCAGCCGCATCCTGATTACCCCAAATAGCGGATTCAGTGGGCTCAATGCGCACAAACAGGCAACGATGCTTCGCAGCCTCATCCTTCAACGACGCGAGAGCCTCATCAAAAGCCACAGCGCTGGAGGCGACCGGTCCGTACGGGCTGTACAGGTAGCGGCCGGTAGCGCCGCCCTCAACGGTCGCAAGGTACGACCAGCCGTTACCGCTCTTACGGATCACGGTGTGACCATTAGATTCCTGAAAACGTGCCCAAATATCGGACTGAAGAATATTGCTCATCCTTCTAGTGTATCCGAGCTTAGGGAACGTAAGCCTGGGGCTCCGACGAAGCTTCGGGTGCAGGAGTGGGGCGGGGTGCGGAGGAGCTCTCCTCCGCCTCGCGCTCGGCCGCTGCCTTTGCCTTCGCCTCGGCAACTCGGGTGCGCAGAGCGGCTCCCTTGTCCATTGCGGTCTGGCGCAGATTCTGAGAGAACTGACGCAAATCAGCGTGAACCTGCTGAGCAAACGCATCGGTGCCCGAACCCAGAATACGCAGAGCCAGCAGACCCGCATTGCGAGCACCGTTAATGGAGACGGTAGCTACCGGAACACCGGCGGGCATCTGAACAATCGACAGCAGCGAGTCCACGCCCTCGAGGTTCTTCAGACGCACCGGAACACCAATTACAGGCAGGGCGGTGACGGAAGCGAGCATACCGGGCAGGTGAGCGGCACCGCCGGCACCGGCAATAATCACGCGAATACCGCGGCTGTGAGCCTTCTTGCCGTACTCAATCATGTCCTCGGGCATGCGGTGTGCAGAAACGACATCAGCCTCGTAAGGGATGCCGAACTCGTCCAGAACCTCGGCGGCGGCCTCCATGACCGACCAGTCCGAATCCGAACCCATCACAATGCCAACAATGGGCTGGGAAGAATTATAGGGAGACTGAGACATAATCCTCATATCCTTTCAGGATGCGGTGGCGAACCACCATCAATAGGGTGCGTCGGATACGCAGGATGCTCTCACCCCACGCACCGGCTAAAAATAGGGCTACAGGGGGCGGCCGTCACGCAAAATGGAGGCGGCATTCGCGGCGCTATGACGCAACGCCTCAAGCTCAGCCACCGTGCCAGAAATATTCACGTGACCAATCTTGCGGCCCGGGCGGGTTTCCTTGCCGTAGAAGTGAATCTTTGCGCGCGGTTCAGCCGAAAGCGCCAGCGGGTAGACGCCAAAGATATCTTCGTTCTCGCCGCCCAGGTAGTTCTTCATCACGGCAACACCCTCCAACACGGAGGTATCACCCAGCGGAAGGTCAAGTACCGCACGCAGGTGCTGCTCGAACTGGCTGGTCACCGAGCCGTCCTGAGTCCAGTGACCGGTGTTGTGCGGGCGCATCGCCAGCTCGTTGATGTAGAAGCCGGCGGGGGAGCCGGGAACCTCGAAAAGCTCAGCCGCCATTACACCGGTCACGCCCAGCTCGGAGGCAATGGTCACAGCAGCGGCTGCGGCAGCCTCAGCGATCTCGGGGTCCAGGTCCTGTGCGGGTGCAATGACCTCGTCACAGATGGAGTTCACCTGAATGGTCTCAACGACCGGCCAGGGGCGCACCTCGCCGCTTTCACGGCGAGCAACCAGAGCGGAGAGCTCACGGGTGAAGGGTACTTTCTCCTCGGCAAGCAGAGCGGAGAAATCAGTGCGGGAAGGCAACTGCTCGAACCATTCGGCGCTGCGCTCGCGAGCCTCTTCGGGGGAATCCAGAACGAGTACGCCCTTGCCGTCGTAGCCGCCGCGCGGGGTCTTCAGCACCACGGGCCAGCCGATTTCATCGCCGAAGGCGAGCAGCTCGTCCAGGGTAGAAACCTTAGCCCAGCGGGGGTTCGGCAGCCCCAGACGCTCAATAGCGGCGCGCATCAGGAGCTTGTCCTGAGCGTACTGGAGAGCTTCGGGACGGGGCTGAACATTCACACCCTCCGCCATGAGGGTGCGCAGAAATTCAGTGGGCACATGCTCATGGTCGAAAGTGATGACATCCTTGCCGCGAGCAAATTCGCGGAGGGTGTCCAGATCTTTGTAGTCCCCGACGGGGGCGGTACGTACCGCTGCCACGGCGCCGACGGTGGGCGCCTCTGCGAGAATCTGCAGGTCGAGGCCAAGGTTAGTTGCTGCGGGTGCCATCATGCGGGCCAGCTGGCCTCCGCCGATGACGCCAATTACGGGTCCAGTCACAGGGTAAGTCACAGCACCTAAGTGTACCGGTTTCAGAGTGCTTATGGGAGCAAGACCACATTAAGGTCACAGAATGGGTTTAGCTGGGCGGCAGAGCCCAATATTTGGGCGTAAAAGCCGGAAGAAATCGTAAAAACCTGCCTTCTGCCCAGTCAACGTGAGATGAAAGGGAATGTCTCGTTAGCTGGGAGGTCTGTGGAAAAACTCTCAAAGGTACAAACAACCAACCGGGACTGTAATAACATATAAGAGCTTGTAAAAGAGGCTGACGCACTCCATAGTGGCGGCATGAATGACACCCACCGTAACAGTGCCAGCTCTTTCCCCTGAACTCCTCTAGATAGGTCCCGCATGAGCGCACAGACGAAACCGACCCTCACCGAACGCTTGAAATCCCTCTGGGACAGCTACGGTATTGAGGTTCTCAAATTCGGTACCGTGGGCGGCGCCGCCTTCATCGTGAACTCTGTGACGGTGTGGGTGCTGATGATAACCGTCATGTCGGAGGCTCACACCAAGGCGAAGATTATTGCAAGTATCGTTGCAACCATCTTCTCGTGGCTCATGAACCGTCTGTGGACCTTCCGCGACTCCCGCTCCGAAAACTGGAAGCGCGAAGCCATCGAATTTGGTCTGGTGAATCTGCTCGGCATCCTCGTTGAGGCAGGCTGTGTGGCATTCAGTACCTACGTGCTGAACCTGCGCACCCCCGAGGCGTCCTTCATCTCCGGTACGATTATCGGTACCATCCTGGGTACCATTCTTCGCTACTTCCTCTACCGCTTCTGGGTCTACGGTTCGCACCGCCAGAAGGTTGACGAAGGTGAAGGCACCGACCACGAAGAGCTCGGCCGCATGTTTGACGAAGCTGCCGCCATTCTCGACGGCGAAGAGCCTGCAGCACGTAAGGCTACCTCTGAAGCAGCCGCACCCGAGTCACAGGCGAAGCCCGGTTCGCAGAACTCCTAGACCCCGCCTAACACCGATCATCAGCTAAGACGTGTTCTAAAAACTTATCCCCCGATACGGCGCGTATCGGGGGATAAGTTTTTTAAAATCCAGGAAACTTGGAAGGATCACTCGCCGCGGGGAATCTCCGCCGCACGCTCGGACGCCATCAGGGATGCAAGCTGCTCACCCTGCCAGTTGACGCTCGGGTCAGCCACAAACACCGCATGACCGGAGAGCAAAATCGCCAGAACCTCCAACAGGGCGCTCAGGGTCGCCTCCGAGGCATCAAAACCGTAGTCGGGGCTCAACTCCAAAGCGAGCGCACGCTGCCCCGAAGGTAGCGTATAGCCCGCCGTACGATAGGCCTGTGCCTGAGTGAGAGCCTGCCCGTAGGCTTCCGCATAGCTGAAACCCTCAATGATTTCTGCCGAATCATCGGGAAGCAGACCCGAGTACTGGTCGCCGAAGCTACGCACCAGAGCGCAGTAATCGAGCACCTCCTCGGCGTGCGGAGCCAGCGCCTGCAGATTGCCGGTGTAGGAAAGCGCCAGCGGTGCACGGTCAACCGCCAGAAGGTATGCGGGGTCATTCGTATAGCCCGCCTCCTGCTCGGTGCAGACCGCGGCAACCAGTGGCTCATCCTGATCGAGGAGAGCGCCCACGCGCAGCGCCGCCAGGCCCAGAACAATAGTGCGCCAGTGCAGAGGTGCTTGAAGGTCAAAACCCTCGCCGGGCTCCAGCTCGCATTCTTCAACCAGCAGGTTTGCGCTCTTATCAATCCAGTTCATGAGGACCCTGCCGGAGAGCTCAATGCGCTCGCCGTTTGCCGAGTACCAGATGAGGGCGGGGGTCTGCTGGCTGTTGAGCTTCTCAAAGAAGCGGTTCAGAGTTGTAGGCACGGATGCGCCGGTGGGGGAGAGAGTAACCATGGGTTTCACTCTACCGCACCGGGGGTGGAGCGGTCAGGGAGAATGCGCGCGGTGCTAAAAGATGCAAAGGTAAAGTAAAAAACGCCTAAGGGTGCCCTAGAAAATCTAATGGTTCAAAATGTTTGACAGTCCTAAAGCCTCATTTTGGTAATGTGGCATAAAAATAAGTTGGAAATGTAAATGCTTCGCAATGCCTCGGAAAAATATTCAGAAACTGCATAGTGAAAAAGATAAGTTTTCCTTATCTAATTATTAGGTTCTTTCCCTATGCTCGAGATACGGTGGGTGGGATGGTCGCCGTAAGCCCTTATATTTGCAGTCAGGATGCGAAATTTGCAGGCGGTGGAAACTAGCCCTGGAGAAGGGGAAACTTAAGGTGCTCCTTAGGTGTGAGTGAGGGCAAGTGGCGTGCTTGAAAATATATAAAGGTCAAATTTACATTAAATATGACGCCCCTAACACATACATCTAAATATTGTTTAAGTCTAGTTTGACGAAACGGCGTGTCGCACGTCTAATAGATATATAAGCGTGTTTGCTCTGGAAGGGACCGTAGAGGCCAAAGCAAACCATGCCACACCATACACACTAAGATTCCGTCCACGACGGATCCGCAGACTCATTAAGCTCACAATGAGAACACGGAAGGAAAACCCATGGGCTCCTACATTGCATCGGACCGCTCCATCGCGGCCGCGCGCGCATCAGGCGCTCAGCACCGTAGCATGAATCCCACTCAATCTCTCGAAAAAGCCTCCGACGCCTTTCTCGCAGACGCAGAACGAAACATGCCTGCCTGCACCGACGTATGGACCGCAGCGGCAGGACTCTACGGAACCGAAGGCGAAGACGGAGAACTCGCCTGGCAAGCTGAAGCACTCTGCGCCCAGACCGATCCCGAAGCCTTCTTCCCCGAGAAGGGCGGCTCCACCCGAGACGCCAAAAGGGTATGCGGTGTATGCCCCGTGCGCGAAGAATGTCTACAATATGCAATGGACAATGACGAGCGCTTCGGAATCTGGGGCGGGCTGTCAGAACGTGAACGCCGCCGACTGCGCAAGCAGGCGAGCTAAGCCAGGAAGGTACCACCCACATGCAGACCGCACGACTGTGCTCCCGCCAAACCTGTCAGCGAGAGGCGACTGTTACTCTCCACTACTCCTACGCAGACTCCACGGCAATCATTGACGCACTCTCAGAATTCCGCGAACCCCACGCCTACGACCTCTGCGACGACCACGCCGCACGGCTGACGGCACCGCAGGGTTGGCGAGTGGTCTACAAGGTACCCGTCCAGGGCTCGGACACCACCGAATCCTAGAATTCGAACCCAAGAATTTAAACACCCGAATGCAAAGAACCTTCCGCGAATTCATGCGGAAGGTTCTTTGCGTATGAGAAACTGGCAGATAGTACAGACACCCGCAACTCACTCAAACACCATTCACTCGAAAAGAACGCGAGATCCATGAGCAAAGAAACACACCGAGGAATGTGGGGCGCACTGCGCCCGGCCATCCGTCGAAATAGCGCCGAAGAACTCCTCAAAGCTCGCCGAGCAGAGACCGTGACCAGCGAACCGGCACCGCACACCGGAGCCTTCGGACGCATCGTAGCAGACGTACCCACCGTCGCCGAAGAACCCGACCTGCCTACCGGCTCCGTACCCGTCGTCCCCGCACGCAGCAAACTCCGCGAACAGGGTGTCGGCACCCGCGTACGCACCCGCACCAACGTCTCCACCGGCTTCGTGCCCCTCGTGCGCGACTCGCAGAGCACCCCCAAAAATCCGACCCTCAGCGACCTCAACCGCGAAACCATGCAGAGGGCAGCCGAAGCAGAAGCAGCTGCAGCAGCAGAAGCTGAAAATGCGGCTGAAGCAGAAACCGTCGCTACCGCGGAGGCGGCAAGCGCCTCCACCACCGGACGCAAGTACCGCACCGAAACCACCCGCACCGGTCACACCCACGCGGTCGCGGACCCCAACGCGCCGCTGTCTTCCCTGGCAGCCTCGCCCGAAGCCGCAGAACGCGCCGCAGCCCGCGAAGACGCCGTGGAAGACACCCCGCGCTTCCTCAAACTCCGTGCAACCCTCATCGCGCTCACCGTACCGCTGACCGTACTCATGATCGCGATCCGCGTTGTAGCTTCTGCGCCCTTCCTCTGGCTCGAATACCACCGCCCCGGATTCCCCGAAGACAGCTACGGCTACTACCTCGTTGAGAGGATGCGCCTGGGCTCCTACGGCGTGGATTACATCAACAACTTCGCGCCGCGCGAATACCTCGCCCGCGTCACCACCGGCGCCGACAACACTCTCGCCTTCACCGAAGCCGAAGTGAACCACATGCACGACGTGAAGTGGGTACTGCTCATCGCCACCGTAGCTGTTGCCGCACTCTTCCTGCTGACGCTCTTTAGCAGCATCTCCCTGCGCGAGCGCGCCCCCGGAACCATCCGCCGCAGCCTCTTCTCGGGCGCGTGGATTACCCTGGGACTCATCGCGGTGCTCGGCGTTGTGGGCGTCTTCGGCTGGGAATGGCTGTTTACCACCTTCCACCATGTGTTCTTCCCGCAGGGCAACTGGGAATTCTCCGTACGAAGCTCCCTGATCCGCCTCTACCCGCCGCAATTCTGGATTGACGCGGCAATCGCTGTAGCGGTCCTTGTGGCGGCGCAGATTATCCTCCTGCTCGTGACCACCTGGCCCACCAAATACCGCAAGCTCAAGGCAGAACGCCGCCGCCAGGAACGCCAGGAACTGCGCGTCAAGCTCGCCTCCGCACGAGTCGGCGAGAACTAAAATCATCAGCCGCTTCACCGTGCAAACCAGCGCGGAAAGGGCACAACAAAGGGGGCTGGGCTCTACCACACGGTAGAACCCAGCCCCCTTCGCTATACCCAAGCTCGTATCGCTCGAGCCCTAAATCCAGGACTTAAACCACATGTGCGAATACCACTGCTCATACGGAATCACCTGAGCAGTCCACAGCGGCATAAAGTACGCACTCAACATGAGCACACCCACCAGGTAAATCGCCACCAGCGTCACGCCCAAACGGGCACGCAACACCGAACCGCGAGCACCCGACAGCGCCAGACCCAAAACACCCGCCAACAGCAGGATCAGGAACGGCTCAAAGGACAGAGCATAGAAATAGAACATCGTGCGAGTCGGGTACATAAACCACGGGAAATAGCCCGCACCGAACACAACCAGCAGCGCACCAAAACGCCAATCACGCTTCAACAGCAGGACCAGAAGCGCCACAATAATCGCCGGAATAAAAGCCCACCAAATCGCCGGGTTACCGATATTCAAAATAGCCTCGGAACAGGATTTCACGGTACACCCCGAAGAACCCAGCTTCGGCGACTCATAGTAGTACGAGGTCGGTCGGCCCAAAACCAGCCACTGCCACGCCTGCGAAGAATACGTATGCGGGCTACTCAAACCAGAATGGAACTTAAACGCCGAGACATGGTACTCCCACAAGGAACGCAAATCCTCAGGAAGCCACATGACACCCTTGCCCGGGTTCTCAACAGCCCAGCGGCGGAAATACGCATTCGACGACTGGAACCAGCCCGCCCAAGTGCTCAGATACACCAGCAGGCCCACACCAATCATCTGGAAAAATGCGGGGATGCCGTCACGCACCAGTGCCGTCAAACCCCACTTGTTCAGACCCACAATACGGCGAGCGTTAATATCCCAGAACACCGTGAGCAGACCCATCGCCGCAACAAAGAACAACGAATTCCACTTCACGCCCACCGCGGCACCGGCGCACACACCGGCAGCGAAACGCCACAGGCGCAGACCCATGCTCGGGCCCCACGGCATCGGCGGAAGCACACCGCTATTCTGGCGTGCCGCCTCCGCAATATGGCGCGCCAACACGCGCCGCGCCTGAATACGGTCAAGCACCAGACACACAAAAGTCGCGAGAATCCAGAACATCTGGAAAATATCCAGCAGAGCCAAACGAGACTCTACCAGCATCAGACCATCCACAGCAGCCAGCAGCGCCGCAATAGTCGCCACCGTCATCGAACGGAACAGCAACCAGCCAACATAGGCAATCAACGCCACCGACAGGGTGCCAATCACCGCAGCAGAAACACGCCAACCAAAGGGATTATTATCACCAAAAATTGCCATGCCCGCGGCAATCATCCACTTACCCAACGGAGGATGCACCACATACTCCGGCGAATCCGTCAACAGGCCCGACGGGTGACCCGCCGCAAAGGAAGCATTAGCGTCCTTTGACCAGCTCAACTCATAGCCATAATGCACATACGAGTAGGCGTCCTTGGCGTAGTACGTCTCATCAAAAACAATGGCATTCGGATGCGCCAAATTATAAAAACGCAGAATACCGGCAACCAGCACGATCAATGCAGGCGCCAACCAGCCCCAACGCGGGGCACGAATATAGGCAACAGCGAGCGCATCCAGCAGCGAATCGAGGCTGTAACGACCACGCTCAGACGAAGAACGGGCAGAACCAGCCGAACCAGCCGGAGCGGCAGATGCGGGAGAAAGTAGCTTAGGTATCTTCACCCCATCAATCCTAAAGGGTCAGAACGCACGATGCACCATTTCAGCCCGTGAACGGCATATATGACGCCCCCGGAACACCACCCGCACAGCCGCATATGCCAGCCACCCAGCCCGGCGCCGGACAGAGCGCGGGCGTTACACTTAGTGGGTACACGAAGACCAGACACAGACACGAGGCCTGCCATGACCGCACCCGCAGAATACACCGAAGAGATCGTCGACCCCGCAGAAACGGTCGAGGCACCCGAGACTGACACCGCTGACGCTACTGTCACCTCTGAAGAAGGCGGCGTGCTCATCCTCGGCGGCACCCCCATCGGCAACCTCGCTGACGCCTCCGACCGACTGCGCTCAGCCCTCGCCACCGCAGACCTCATCGCCGTTGAAGACACCCGCAAGCTACGAACCCTCGCCTCCGGGCTTGGCGTGCGCACCCGCGGCCGCGTCATCGTCAACCACGACCACAACGAAGCTGAACGTAGCGCAACCATCGTGCAGGCGGTGCAGGAAGGTCAGCGCGTGCTGTTGCTCTCGGATGCGGGCATGCCCACCATCTCCGACCCCGGCTACGTTGCCGCCGCAGCCGTCGCGGAAGCCGACCTGCCCGTCACCGTGGTGCCCGGCCCCTCCGCCGCGTTGACCGCGCTCGCGCTCTCGGGTCTGCCCACCGGACGATTTACCTTTGAGGGTTTCCTCGCCCGCAAGGGCTCCGAGCGCACCCGTCGCCTCGCATCGCTGGCGGGAGAGGAGCGCACCATGATCTTCTACGAATCCCCGCACCGCACCGCCGCAACCCTGGCAGACTTCGTGCAGATCTTCGGCGCTGACCGCCGCGGAACGGTCAGCCGTGAGCTAACTAAGCTTCACGAAGAGGTTCGACGCGGTACCCTGGCTGAGCTTGCCGAATGGGCTGACTCTGAACGCGTCCGAGGCGAAATCGTCATTATTGTTGAGGGCGCACAAGCCCCCGAAACCCCCGAAGCGCAGGACGTAGTGCAGCTGGTCCTCGACCGCGTGGCTGGCGGCGAGCGCCTCAAGAGCGCCTGCACCGCGGTTGCCGCCGAGACCGGCACCTCCAAGCGTGACCTGTACGAGGCGGCATTGGCTGCCCGCTCCGAATAACCCAGAAACACCCCGCAGCTTTACCCCGCAGTTTTATCCCAAGGATTTATCAATGTGTCAGAGCCACCCCGGTCCTGAAATCACCCAGGAGTACCTGAATTCCCTCGCCGCCCTGGCGAACTACACCCTGCCCACCCCCATGGCACTCCAGGCAACCGCACTGCCTAACGGCTGGGAACCGGTGCCCGGTGAAGTACCCGCACCCTATAAGGCGGAACTCTACACCGGCATCAGCGACGCCGAAGGCGGAGAAGGAACCCGCCGCCGCTCCACCACCGGCGAGAACGGCCGCAGCCGCAACCTGGTCTTCCCGCCCGCCCCCGAGCCGCTACCGTACCCGATTGTGGATAACCACACCCACATGGACCTGCTCGACGGCGAAGTAGAAATCAGCGCCCGCGACGCACTCGACGCCGGCGAGAAGCTCGGCATCGCCGCCATCGTGCAGGTCGGATGCGATATCCCCTCCTCCCTGTACGCGGTCGCCGCCGCGCAGGCTGATGAGCGCGTCCTCGCCGCCATTGCGATTCACCCCAACACCGCCCCCGAACTGGCTGCAGCCGGTCAGCTGGAGGCGGCGCTCGCCACCCTCGATGAGCTCGCCGCCGCCGACCGTGTGCGTGCTATCGGCGAGACCGGCCTGGACTATTTCCGCACCGGCGAGGAAGGTGTGGAGGCGCAGTACTACAGCTTCCGCGAGCATATTCGCATTGCGAAGAAGCATAACCTGGCGTTGCAGATTCACGACCGTGATGCGCACGAGGACGTTGTGCGGATTCTAGATGAAGAGGGCGCGCCGGAACGTACCGTGTTCCACTGCTATTCGGGTGGCCCGGAACTTACCGCGATCTGCAATGAGCGCGGCTGGTATATGAGCTTTGCCGGCACGGTGACTTTCAAGAACTCGAAGGGTATTCAGGAGTCGTTGGCGATGGCTCGCCCGGAGCTGATGCTGGCTGAGACGGATGCACCGTTCTTGACCCCGCATCCGTTCCGTGGCCGCCCGAATGCGTCCTACATGACGAACTACACGGTGCGGTTCATGGCGGCTCATCGCGGCGAGGAGCTGGAGGCGCTCTGCCGCCGTATCCGTGAGAATTCGGAGCGGGTTTACGGTCAGTGGTAGGCGCGTACAGCCTGTAGCGGATAGCTACTTTGGGCAGCCTCGTGGTGCGTGCCTGCGTGCTAGACTGTAGCGACTACAAATAACTCACTCAAACAGCTATGCCATGATTTGGCGCGTAGTACTTTAGACATGTTTTGCGTCTAAAAGAATGCGCTCAAAAATTAGGGGTGCAAGAACTCTCACGTGGGTTTGTGCCTTGCTCCCGGTGATTGGTGCTTTAGGAGGACGCTATGGCAAAGATTCTCAAGTATGTTCTGGGTTTGGACGGCGCAAACCGTTTCGACTCGTTCTATTCGGTCGGTGCGCCCGCGAAGGAATTTGTGCCTTATTCGGCGGTGGATAATCGAGACAATCATGTGGCCGATGACGAATTTGATGTTGAACTTTTCCGCAGCCGCTGGCATCGCGAACCCACCCCGGCTGAGCGTGGCTGCATGCTCAGCCACGTGAAGATGTGGGAGGACTTCATCGCCTCGGATGCTGATTGGGCTCTGATTGCTGAGGATGACATCCTTATTTCTCCAGACGCTGAGGCGGTAGTGAATGCAATCATCGCCAAGTACCCGCAGGTGCAGCTGGTGAACCTGTGCGATGCGTACTCGTTCAAGGCGGGCACCATGAACCCGCGCCTGGATTATATTCGCCTGTCTCTGCTGTCTCCTTTTGTGCACGGTAAGTACCGTATGGGCAAGCTGTACGGTTCAACCCGCCTGGGCTGCACGGGCCTGTACTTGATTTCTCGTTCGGGTGCTGAGCTGCTGCTCAAGCAGTTTGAGAACAAGGCCCCGGGTACCGTGGCTGATGATTACAAACTGTACCAGCAGTGGGGTGTGGATGTGCGTTTCGTGCAGCCCGGTCTGTGCGATTGGGAGGGTAGCAGCGTCATTCTGGATTCCGGTAAGAGCCATCTGGAAATGCTGACTGAGAAGCAGAAGGGCGCGAGCGCTTTGGATCGCCTGCGTATTGCGTTGGCTCCGAAGATGCGTATTGCAAATACGAAGAACGCTCTGGATGCCACTCTTGATGAGGTAAAGCATCGCCTGGGCAAGGTGAAGTAAACAAGCCTTTTTGCGAAGTCCCTCTCCGCCACATATGTGGTGGGGAGGGACTTTTTGTGGGTGTTTTCAGCTCTCGCGCGTGGGGTTGGTCGTAAAGTGTGAGACAAAAGAGGAAGCTGCGTGCGAATTACTGGAGTTATCTTAGCTTGGGTGATAGGGTATTTTATACATATCATTCACTCGCCGACTAGGCAATATGTCACGGTACCTGTGTGTTTTCGGGGCGACTCGTACCTGCTGTTGCAGAGTCAACACTTCGGCAACTCATGCAGAGTTTATATTGTTTTGTATAAAGGCTGTATGGGAGTGCCATCGAAAAGGGAACATCATGGCAAAAATCCTAAAGTATGTTCTGGGCTTGGACACGGATAATCGTTTTGATTCTTTCTTTTCCGTGGGAGCCCCCGCTCGGGATTTTCAACAATATTCTGCGGTGGATAACCGCGATAATAATCTGTCTGATGCAGATTTTGACACCGAGACTTTCCGTAAACGCTGGGACCGTGACCCTTCGGCAGCTGAGAAGGGATGCATGCTCAGCCACCTGAATATGTGGCGTGATTTTTTGGCAAGTGACGCTGACTGGGGCCTTTTTGCTGAGGACGATGCCATCGTCTCCGCTGATGCCGATCAGGTAGTGCAGCGGATTATTGAGCATTATCCCGAGGCGCAGCTTGTTAATCTCTGCGATGGTTACTCATCTCAAGCTGGCGTCATGAATCCGCGCGTGGACTACATTCGACTTTCTCTTCTCTCTCCAATCGTGTACGGCAAGTACCGTATGGGCAAAATGTATGGTCCTCACCGCCTGGGGTGCGCCGGCCTGTACCTGCTGTCCCGCTCGGGCGCTGAGCAGCTAGTGAAGCATTTTGAACATAAGGCTCCCGGTACTGTAGCTGATGACTACCCCCTGTACGAAGAGTGGGGCTTGGATGTGCGCTTTGTACAGCCGGGCCTGTGTAGCTGGGAAGGAAGCAGTACCCTGCTGGAGTCGGGCATGAGCCATCTGGAGTGCCTGAACGCCAACCAGCGCGGAACCTGTGCTTGGGACCGTCTGCGCATTGCTCTCGCACCGAAGATGCGTCTTATGAATGCTAAGAACGCTTTGCTGTCTACCGTTGAAGATGTGAAGCGCCGCCTGGCACGGTAACCTGGAGTGTAGAACCCTACACCTACCGAAGGAATACTGTGAACGATCTGCCCCTGCTCGGCCCTGCTGAGATTCGCGAGCTTGCTGAGATGCTCGGTATTCGTCCGACGAAGACTCTTGGGCAGAACTTTGTGATTGACCCCAATACGATTCGTCGTATTGTCAACGCGGCAGAGATTTCACCGGAGGAGACGGTGCTGGAGGTCGGCCCGGGCCTGGGTTCGTTGACCCTCGGCATCCTGGACGCTGCGAAGGACATGGTGGCGGTTGAGATTGACCCGCCGCTGGCTCAGCAGCTTCCGCACACGATTGAGAAGTTCCGCCCCGAGAAGGCGGGCGATATTGATGTGGTGCTCATGGATGCCCTGAAGGTCACCGAGCTGCCCCGCACTCCGGATGCTCTGGTTGCGAACCTGCCGTATAACGTGGCGGTCCCGGTGCTTCTGCACCTGTTTGCGCAGTTCCCGAGTATCCGTCACGCCCTGGTGATGGTTCAGGACGAGGTCGCCGACCGTCTTTCGGCGACCCCGGGCTCGAAGATCTATGGTGTGCCCTCGGTGAAGGCTAATTGGTATGCCGAGGTGTATAAGGCGGGCGTGATTGGCAAGAACGTGTTCTGGCCTGCACCGAAGATTAACTCTGGTCTGGTGGGTTTCCGTATGCGCGAGGAGCCTCTCTCGACCGTTGATCGCGACCTGGTGTTCACGATTGTGGACGCCGCTTTCGCTCAGCGCCGTAAGACTCTGCGCGCTGCGTTGAGCTCCTGGGCGGGCTCGGGTGCGCGTGCGGAGCAGATTCTGGTGGCTGCCGGTATCGCTCCGACCGAGCGCGGTGAGAAGCTGGATATTCACGGCTTTATCCGCATTGCGGAGGCGTCGCTGACTGTCCCGGCTGAGCCTGTAGTAGAGTAGCTTCTTCCCGCTCTAAATTTTTCACTGACGTTCTCACGCGAGTTCCCGCGCGAAAGGTGTATGCGCTGATGAGTACCGCCTCCCAGGTCGCTATTTCGGTTGATGCTCCCGGTAAGGTCAATCTGTACCTTGCTGTGGGGGATGTTCGTCCGGACGGCTACCACCCGTTGACTACGCTTTTTGCGGCGGTCTCTTTGATGGAGACCATCACGGTCTCTGAGGGGCAGGTACCGGGGCTGAGCTTGAGCATGGATATTGTGCCCGGTTCCCTGGTGGATCAGCAGATGCAGGCGGGGCAGTTCGACCCTGCCGCTGTGCCGATGGATGAGCGGAATCTCGTGTATCGTGCCGCTGCGCTGATTCTTGCGGAGCACGGTATCGAATCTGTCCCGGCGCTGCACCTGCATATTGCGAAGGCTGTGCCCGTAGCTGGCGGTATGGCGGGGGGGGGGGGGGGAGGGGCTGCGGCAACA
>OAVW01000048.1_pt1 | contig 43276 bp, 34 predicted proteins | sample 1495321 | NCBI WGS metagenome assembly OAVW01 (sample SAMEA2580108, study PRJEB22360) | human gut metagenome | biome: human gut; feature: human-associated habitat; material: faeces | place: Denmark | collected 2008/2010 | reverse complement strand
AATGGGTTCTAAAATAAGGCCCGCCATCGGCAGGCCAGCCGCCAGCGACTTCTTCGAACCGCAGAACTGAATCGTAATGCGGTCGGCACGGTTGAAGCCCAGACGCTTAGCCAGCTGATCAGTCAGCCACAGCATGAACACCACAATAATCGCCATGAGCACAACCAGCAGCACGATCTGCCACCACGCCACGCGCGTCCACACACCCTGCACCACCGAAGCGGAAAACGCCGAATACACAATCATCATGACCGAGAACTTATCCAGCCACTTAGTCGTCGGCTTCTTAGCGAACTCCCCCACCCAGCGGCGCGTCAGCTGACCGAGCACGAACGGCAGGAACAGCTGAATGGCGATGTCCAGGAAGACCGTTCCAGAGAACTCAATATGGCCCGTGTTCATCAGCAGCATGGCGAGCAGCGGGGTCGCCACCACACCCACAATCGAAGAGAGCGAAGCGCTCACAATCGCCGCCGCCACGTTACCGCCCGCAATCGAGGTGAACGCAATCGACGCCTGCACGGTCGAGGGCACAAAGGTCAAGAACAGGATGCCCATGTACAGCCCATCACCGAGCACAAAACGCAGCGGTGAAAGCGCCAAACCGACCAGCGGGAACAGCACGAACGTGCAGCTCAGAATCATCAGGTGCAGACGCCAGTGGGTCAGGCCGCGAATAGCCTCCGCGGTGGAGAGGCGAGCGCCGTACAGGTAGAACAGCAGGGCGACCGCAAACTTCGTTCCGGTGCTGAACCATTCGGCGAAGTCGCCGCGCGCCGGCACAATAATTGCGAGGATGACCGCGCTAATGAGCATGGTCAGTAGCGGGTCGAGCTTGATGGAGCGAAGTGATGAAAGCATGCTGTCCATTCTAGACCTGCGGCATGCGGCGGATGCAGTGGCGGGCGCGCCTTCTCACCTGGGGGTCGTGCAGGAGGCGGTTAACGGCAGAACCCGCCGGGGCGCCTCACGCACCCCGACGGGTTCTCAAAGGTTCTTGGGTCTGTAGCTCAGGAGCTACAGCTCAGGAACTACTTCTTATCGCCGTCGAAGCCGTAACCGTACGAGCCACCCTCAGAGGAGTTGTTGCCGTACTGGCCGTAACCGTACTGCTCAGGAGCAGGCTGGCCATTAGAGGGCTGCTCAGGGGCGGGCTGGCCTGCACCGTTCTGGGTTGCACTGTTCTGGCCTGCGGGAGGCTGACCGAAGCCGGGCTGCTGACCGTAGGCAGGCTGACCCGGTGCGGGCATCTGCGGGCCACCGGGAGCACCCGGCGCCGGCACGCCACCGGCGGCAGCGTACGCATCCCAACGCTGGCCGTGGAAGGCGCGAGCCTGCTCGGTGAGCCAGCCAGCGAACAGCGTAGAGTTCGCGTCGAACTCGGGGGCGTTCTTGGGCTTGGAGTACACGTCCACGGTTTCCAGGGTGTGGTCTGCCCAAACGTCCTGGTGTTCGCGCATGAACTCGGTGGACTGAATCGGGTCGGGCCACATGTGCACCGGCTCCGCCGCCGGGATCAGGACAGGAACGCGCGGTGCGGCGTCCTTGACCGGGTTCTCAGTCGGGCGCCAGAACAGGCGGCCGGGCTGGGTGCGGTCACGCAGCGCGTGCGCACGCCAGGTGAGGATGGGGTGGCTTGCCAGGAGGTTCACGTACCAGACGGCAAGGCCGCGGTCGGTCACGGCACGGTCGGCAAGCTCATCGAAGTTGACCTGCTTGTTCAGGTACTTACCTGCCGCAAGCACCTTGACAGCACCCTCAGCACCCTCGGGGCAGAAGCGGTAACCGAAGTTATCGGCGGTGTACTCCTGCGAGCGGGACAGCGCACTCGACAGCACCGGAATCTGGTTGAACAGCGTAGTGAAAATCAGACGGAAATAACCGACGTGACCTGCGGCGATATGGCCCACCTCGTGGCCAATGATGAAGCGCAACGCCTGCGGATCACGAGACTTACCGCCAATCTCGAACAGGTCAGAGTACAGGCAGATGTAGCGGCGGAAACCGTGACCTGCCGCGAAAGCGTTCATGGTGCCGTTACCGAGAACAACGTACGCATCCGGTACACGGCGCAGACCTGCCGCCTCAGCTGCTTCGGCGAGCATCTGGTACGCCTCGGGGAACTGGGTGGGGGTGATGCGCACACCGCGCACACGCTGCTGCGCGTAGTAAATCGCACGAACAATGAACACAGCAATCGGGCCCAGGATGAGCAGGCCAACCGTCTGGAAAATCAGGTCTTCCAGGCTTGCGGAGGTGCTGCCGGAAGGTACTCGAACCGAACCTTCACCGGTTGAGCTGAAGATGTAACGCATCATCGAGCTGAACAGGTCAGCGAGCGCCATGAACAGCACAATGTAGCCGACCGCGGTGACGGCGTAGGCGGCGACCAGCCACGGAATTTCGGAGGGGTGACGCAGCGCGTGCAGCACCTTCGGCGGCAGCATCGACTGGTAGGCGAAGAGCTTCGGCTGGGGCAGGGGGCTGACCGGCTTCTGGCGCTCGTCTTCGGGGAGCCAACCGGCGGAGAGGTCCTGCGGGAGGGGCTCACCGGGGGCACGGAATGCCTGCTGGCCGGGCTGGGCGTTGAACTGCCCGCCGGGCTGCTGGTGGTTTTCAGGGGGTTGAGTCATGTCTCGTCCGCTTCGTATCGAGTGTTATCTGATTCCACTCTATCGTTTTTGGGCACTTACTAGTGAATGTGAATGCGCTTTTTCTCATAGAATGCCCATTCGCGACGCTACAGTACGCCACAGCATCGAAATGCACAGCGCCGGAATACACCGCATCGGAATGCGCAGTGCCGGGGCGCGCAGTGCAGCGGTGCTCAGTGCAGAGACTCAGAGGCGCGCAGCCTTGCGGGCATAAGAAATCCGCCGCAACACCCGTACAGGACGGGTGCCGCGGCGGATTACTTTACGCTGAGCCGCCTACACGGCGGGGTGCGTGGGGCTTAGAGGCTCTTGACGAGTTCCTCGGTCGCCTCAGCGATAGCCTTCTCCTCGTTGGTGGGGATGACCAGCACCTTGATAGCGGAATCCTCGGTGGAAATCACGCGCGGCTCGGGGGAACGCTTAGCGTTCTCCTCCTCGTTGTACTTGATGCCCAGTGCGCCGAGGCGGTCCAGGACCAGCTTGCGGAAGTCACCGGAGTTCTCACCGATACCTGCGGTGAAGATCAGTGCCTGCGCGCCGCCAACAACCAGGTTGTAGCCGCCAATGTACTTCATCAGGCGGTAGGAGGTCATGTCCAGTGCGAGCTGTGCACGCTCGTCGCCGGACTGTGCAGCCTCAACGACCTTACGCATGTCGTTGGAGCCAGCCAGTGCGAGCAGGCCGGACTCCTTGTTCAGGATGGTGTCCAGGCGTTCACCGTCGATGCCCTCACGGGACAGGATGGTGGTCAGTGCCGAGGGGTCAATGTCGCCGGAGCGGGTACCCATAATCAGGCCAGCCAGCGGGGTGTAGCCCATGGAGGTGTCGACGGACTTGCCGCCCTTCACAGCGGTCACGGACGCGCCGTTACCGAGGTGAGCAACGATGCCGTTGAACTCGTCGCGTGCAATGCCGAGCATGTCAGCTGCAACGTGGGAGACGTCCTCGTGGCGGGTGCCATGGAAGCCGTAGCGGCGGATGCTGTACTTGTCAGCCAGGTCGTAGGGGATCGCGTAGCGCCATGCTTCTTCGGGCATGGTGGAGTGGAACGCGGTGTCGAAGATCGCGACCTGCGGCAGGGAGGGCCACTTGTGCATTGCTGCGCGCATACCCTGAACGTGTGCGGGGTTGTGCAGCGGTGCCAGCGGAGAGAGGTCGTCGATCTGCTGGACAACTTCTTCGGTGAGCAGGGTGGGGTGGGTGAACTTCTCTGCACCCTGCACCACGCGGTGGCCGACTGCCTGCAGCTCACGGCCTGCCAGGACGGGCTCAAGCTTCTCGGACATGATGTCGAATGCGACCTCGTGGTTGGGCACGTCGGTGCCGATGTTTTCGACGAGGCCGGAGGTCAGCATCTGCTCTGCCTCGGGCAGGGAGGTGTCACGCACCTGGTACTTCAGGGAGGAAGAACCAGCGTTCACAACGAGAATAAGCATGAAAGTATCTTCTTTCGTAGTTTTCTTTTCTGCTCCATTCTCGCACTTTTCGAGCCTGCGTGCGAGACGGCCCCGACTGTGTTTTTAACGGGGGTTTTTACTGGGGGCAGTATAGGGGCATTATCGGGTGCAGGAGGGGCGGGTGTGCACAGTGTGGCGCCGTACTCGTTCAGAAGTGCCACCGACGAATCGGTCCAGGCTATAGGTTTGGCCCTATAGATTCGCATTTCGTCCTCGATAGTTCTTGGAGAAAAACGTAGTACTTAGGTCAGCTCACGCATCTAAATTCACCACTTCTTTGAAACAATCAAGGTTAGAGCGCGAGTGAAGGACAATCACAACCTGCTTGTCACTGCCCTCGATAGCGCACGCCATCGATTCGAGCTCAGCGCGCTCCTCTGACGGAGTGAGACTCTTCAAGGTCTCATCAAGCAGCACAAGCCGGGCAGCGCCTTCACGTAACACGGAACGCGCAAGCATGAGCCCGCTCGAATTCGATGCTTCAGATGCGAACGGATCGATATCTGGTACGATTACCACTTCGCCTTGGGGATACCGGCGGTATAGAGCATCAAGCATGACGGACTTGCCCGCGCCAGTTGGTCCAATCAAGGCAACCATAGAACACCCAGAGTCAAGAGCACTCTCAAGCAGAGCCAGGTCAGCAGACCGCACGGGCGGATAAGAACGGTCGGCCCGGTACTCTTCAAGCATCCGAACACGCTCCGCAGTCAAGCTGACTACACCAACCTGTTGCAGCGTCTCCACCGTAGATTGGATGCCAGATGACAGAGTTACTGCAAAATATATTACGACCGCGGGAGCAACCACTGAGTTCGATCCTTCGACCATCAGTGCCAATACCACTGCAGAAACATTCAGTGACAACACAAGCGACTGAATCAGTCCCGTACGCAGTGCGTAGGCGTTCGCCAACTGAATCGAGCTGCTGACGTATGCAGCCTCCGAATGAGCGTAGGCTTCTTCTCCAGCCCGACGCAGCCCTGCACTGACGGGCGCAGCGTGTAAGCCAGCCTGGGCACCAGCCACCCCGATGAAGTCACCTCGGCGATTGGCAGCCGTCGTCGAGGCAGGGAGAATCCACTTTGAACCCTGACGCATAGCAAGCATCGCTAGGGGTGCTACCGCCAACACAACGATTATGAACAGCGGGGCGCCGGCCACTGCGCCTCCAATGAGCATAAAGGTCTGTAGAATGACCATAAATACCGAACCCAGGGCGCTAGGCACCGACATCTGAAGGTCGGAGAAGTCTTCACCCATCCGCCCCATGACCGCACCGCTTGTTCTAGGACTAGCGAATCGATCGAGCCTCCGTATAACCCGGTCGTGCAAATCACTCAGCCTAGCGATGGGAGCCCAGTAGAGCGGACCAAAGAACATGACGGACCCAACAATTGCTGCCAGTGCGCAAGCAGCTGACACTCCAGCAACCTGAGCAGACAGCTCATCACTGTGAGCAATCGTCAATGCAAAAGCAACTTCGGATCCGCTCAAGAGTAGGGCGCCACACGTAATCCACACCAAATGCGGTCCAAACAACAACAGAGCCGATCGTCGGAATGTGGCACGCTTCGGCTCAGGGTCAGGAAGGTCCTGTCCCTCGCTCACATCCGTCGAACCAGCATCTGCCTCCTTAGCTGCCCCGGGGCTATGAGCCTGCATCTCAAGAGGGTCTACCCTCGCATCATTGCCGGGGGTGAAGGCACTCGGTACGTACTCCTCCGAGCTTGCCAGAAGTGTGCACGTTGGCACGCACTCTAAGATCCTCTCGGCAACCACTTCTCGTGTTACAGGATCAAGCGCTGCGAACGTATCGTCCAAAATTAGCCAGTCCGGTTTGTCTGCCAAAACGATAGCGACAGCAGCACGGTGTCTCTCTCCTGACGACAAGGTTGTTGCGTCTTGCCAGAACCGCCCGATCACATCCTCAGTGAGCCCCATATCTAAAGCGAGGCTAGTGAACCGGGATACCTGATGTGGCGAAGCAGAAGCTCGCCACGCTGACAACACCGAATGGGACACTTCCGGGTTACGTGGTACGAAAGCGGAATCGGGGGTGGTCACGGATGTGCGCAATGCTTCAGCGCGCTCAGACGTAGCTGCAAGCACCTCTCTAGAGTTTGAAGGCTGCCCCACCCAGTCCTGCTGTTTAACCGTGCAATTTGGAGACGACTCGAGCTTGTCGAGCTCACGCATCATTGGCACAGCGAGCCGAATAACCCGATAGTTTACGATGTTGTTCTGCACCGCTGCGTACAGGTAGCGGGCTGCCAAAATAATTCCAATACCGAAATGAGCGGATGGCCAGAGCCACGCGCCGAGAACCGCAACCACAGCGAGCACCGCAGTTAGTGCTCCCCGTTCAAGGAATCCATTCAGAATCTGCAACGGGACTCGTCTGTGCAGAAGCTGCTCTTCGGTGTTTCGGATGCTAGCGACCTTGTCCAGGGCGGTACCCCAGCTGGGGATGCTTTGCCCTCGAGGCAGCGCGTTTGCTACACGCTGGATCCACTGCCTACGCTCTCCCTCTAGAGCAACGTACTGTTCCCATAGTCGGCCCACCAAGTTGATGAGACGGACGCTGACGAATACCAATCCAGTGATGAGCAACGCAGCGATGGCGCCGCTTGCACCATATAGCGCGAGCGAAACCGCGAGAAAGGCAATAATCTGAACGGTTGAAACGGCGAAATCAACAACGAAGGCAAACTGGCTGATCTGTCCTGGGTATGTGAGAACATGTCCGTGAGCTTCCGGCGGATGGGATGACCTACTAAAGATGTCCCGGAAACGGCGGTATGTGAGCTGTCGAACCGCGATCGTGAGAATAAGCTCTTGGCGTTCCTTCACCCAGTACCCTAGGCTTTCAGCCAAGAAAGCGAAGATGAGTAACCAAATAGCACTGCCTGGGGTCCTCTCACCTGACGTTACCCGGCCGATACCTGCCGTAATCATCAGAGCCCCTGCAACATTCAGTAGGCCAGCGGTGAAGACGGTGAAACTCGTGCTCGTTGGCGCGAATATCAAAGCAAGCCAGCGGATCCGTCTCGGCAGGTTCCGCGCTATCCTTTGATAGCGTACATACAAGTGCTCGATGGGCATGTCTCTCAGATGCAGGCTAGGAGCGCTCTGTGCTTCGCCCCGTCGCTTGTGATTAATCACCATTATGTTTCCAGTCATTCGGTATTCGAGTTCAGGTGTACGGCCTCGTTAAACCGCAAAATAGATAGCCAGAATACTTTCTGGTGTTCTGAGTGGTGGAAGCACCCGGAAGCATTATGTCGCCTGACCCTAATGTAGCAGACATGGGATGAATCACACGGCGGCTACAGGAGCCTTACACAATGGTGGCGTGAGCAGATGGATTACCACATACCGATACTTATGTCTGCAACCGGCCCGTTCCGCTACTGCAAAGATGGATTCCACGATTCTGCCAGTTATAGGCGGGATACATTCCGGTGCGGCCCCTCCCCTGTTTCTACGTTTGCGGGCTATTCTTCGTCGTCATCAACGGCGGGCAAGCCCAGCAGGGCGGTTCCCGCCTCGGTGAGGGACCAGCGCATCGTGCGGCCAGCCTTCATACCCTCAACAAAACCAAGCCCCTGCAACAGTTTGAGCCTATCGCGCAGAGTCGGCGCCGTAACCCCCAGCACCTCCTGCAACTCGCTCGAAGTGGGCGCAACCGGCGCACGGAAAATCTGCACCTGCCCCAGCAGGTACAGTAGCCGCAGAACATCATCGAGCTTCTTAGAAGTCAGCCCGGGAGTGCCACCCGTCCAGGTGCGGCTGCCCTCCAGCTCAGCGATACGCTTGCCAAGACCACGCCACGCACGGTCGCGTGACTCCAGTTCGTCTACCAGGTGCTCCTGAGCCTGCTCGATCAGCCCCAGAAAAACATGCAGAAAACCGGTCACCTCACCGTAGTTGAGGGGTTCTTCCGCCGTGCTAAACGCCTTGTAGTAGCGGCTCTTCTGAATGTTGAGCGTGCTCGGCAGGGTGAGGGTCGTCAGCCGGGTGAGTGTCTGCCCCAGGTGGGCTACCAGCAGGTACCTGCCCAGGCGGCCGTTGCCGTCGTAGAAAGGATGCGTGTATTCCACCATGAAATGCGCGGCGATTGCGGAGAATAGCGCCGGCACGTTCGGGTTGAGGGCATGGTTGAGTGCCGCCTGCACGTTGGCGATGATGGTTGATTCGCTGTCGGGAGCGCGGTGAATTTCGCGGGTGTTGTCGTGGATAACCACGGGTTTGGTGCGGAATAGAGCCCCGTCCGGGCGGTCCTCTTCCGCGAGGTGCCCTTCGAGTAGCGTGTCGTAGAGGCTGCGCACCTGCTCAACCGTGGAGGGTGGGCGGCCTGCCCCCAGGTCTTTGAGGAGGTTCACGAATTCGACGGCGCGCTTAGCGCGGGGGTCTTCGCTGTCGCCGGAGGTGAGCGCCTCAGAGATGAGCTGCCGTGTGGTGTGCACACCTTCGATACGGTCGGACGCCACGATGCTGCGTACTGCCAGGTCGAGTAGGTAGCTTTGCATGGCGATGCTGGGCAGTTGGGAGCTCAGCTGTTCAATGTGCCGTTCACGGCGCATGATGCGTTCGAAGGATGCGAGCGCGATGCGGTCTGCCAGGTAGAACAGGGGGTGCTCCCCCACCGTGAATTCGTTGAGGAGGTAGGTGGAGTGGCCGTTGCGGCGTGCCTGCAGTTCGGTTTGTGCGGCGGCTTTGCCGCGTTCGTGGAAGATGCTTTTGAGGGTGCGGTACCTTGTGCCGGTGGTATTCACGTGTGCCCTCCTTGATGGTGTAAAAAATCGCGGTTTTTTTCATTATCCTCCCAATTTTCAGGAAATAGTGAAAAAATCCGCGATTTCTTTCATAATCCAGGTCACATATAGGCAGTTAGGGTGCAGGGAAGGCTCCCGACTCAGACCCCTGCAGGGGCGCATCCTAGTGGGAAGCCGCACCCACCGCTTATTTGTTCTGTTCCTTCATTCGTTCCTTCACAAAGCTGTTGAAGCCCTGCGGCTCAAGGATATGAGACGCCTTCCACTTGTCGGGCCGCTCCGCGGTACGGTGCAAACGCACATAGTAGGCGGGGCTGATGCTTCCTTCGACCTTCACGCAAACCGTGAGCCAGTAGGGGTTGTCACCGCCAGAAACTTTCAGGGTCGGATCATCAACCAGTTCAGCACTAGTGACGGTTCCCTTGAAAACATCAATACGAGAGTTAGGCCCGTAGTGGTTTTGCAGTTTGGGGTCAATCATGGGGTAGAGCTCTTCAGACCATTCCTTGTACGGCTTGCCGCTGGTGTATGCGGCGACAATTGCTTTCGCGGCTTCAAGAGCACGACCACGGTCTTCGTCAGTGATGCTATTGAGGGTGGGAACGCTGGAGGGTTGCTGGGGTCCACCACCGGTTCCCGCCAGGGGTGAGGGGTCAAGGCTCACGGTCGGGGTCGCTGCCGCAGTGGTGGATGCCGCGGTGGTGCTTGCCTCTGCACTCGGGGAGGCGGTCACCTCGGTGACGGTGGGGGTGCGACCTGCGGTGGTGGTTGCGGGTGCGGGAGTAGTAGAGGTGGGGGTGGGGGTGCTGGTGGCGGTAGAGGTTCCGCCGGTGATGAGGGTTCCGCCCGGTGCGGAGCTATCGGTGCTAGCGGAGCAGCCGGTGGCGAGCAGGGCAAGTACAGCAGCGGCTGCGGTGATTTTGCGGGTCATGGAGAGGGGCTTTCTCTGATGAACGGTTCTATGTATCGGTGTGATGTGTCTAGGCGGGGCAGTGTAGCGTTGCGGCCGCCTGCGGTTGGTGTCTGCGTCGGGCGTTGACGCATAGTGGGTGCGTGGTTCGACATCGGATTATCGGTAGAAATTCGGTGTTTTTCGTGCAGTCCAGCTCATATCATGGTAGCTCAGTGCGAGCGCCTGCAGGATATCTGTAGGCATGATAGGGTATCTTTTGACACCGATAAATACGTGCCGCCGTGTTTTTGCGTCTTGCAGTCCTCGATGTTGTGTTCTGGCTCAGACGCTTTGCCTGCGGCACCGCATAGTTTCTCATCACTCATTCAATCTCTGACCTCCTGCTGGGGGTGGGTTTGTCGCGCCCCGAAATTGCGGGGTCTACGTATTTTGGAGATTGTTATGGAGAACAAGGGCGGAGTAACTATCCCCCGCTGGGCTTTCGGACTGGCAGCAGCTGTCGTCGCCCTCCTCGTTGTACTGGTCATCGTGCTGATTCCGCGCGGCGGCGATAATTCCAACACCTCCGCTTCGGGCGGCTCGAACGGTGCAGCTCAGTCGAAGGCCACCTCAACGGTAGCGGCAGGAACCTGCGGCGCTGGCGCCTCAGACGACCAGGCGGTACTGGACGCAGCCCCCAAGGACACCACCTGGGTAACCACTGATGGGGGTTGGATGGGTCCGGTATCGAAGACCGCTGGCCCGATGGCAAATTCCCCGATGCGTAACTGCTTTGAACACTCGGCTGAAGGCGGATTGTATGCCGCAACCTGGGCTTATATCCAGATAATTGAGGCCCCGAAGGAGTATATGCCGACTATTGTTGGCCCCGGCGCCGATGCGCTCCGCGAACTCCGCAAGAAGGACACTACGACCGCTCCGGTTCTCCACATTTCCGGCTACCGTTACATCTCCTACACCCCGGAGCGCGCAACGGTGCGACTGCTAATCAAGACCCCGTCGGCTACGTACTGGTCTGCCGATATTGTGATGGAGTGGCACGATGGTGACTGGCACTATTGGGCTCCTACTACTCCTACTGAAGCTGGCAAGGCTGACCCGGACGAGTTCATTACCTGGGGTTCCTAAAACCTAACAGCCCGTACAGGCAATAAACGCGGTGGGGCACGACCTTTCAACAGGTCGCGCCCCACCGCGTTTATACGTTTAGAGCACCTCGGGGTGGACCGCCACCTCCACGGCGGCAGGCAGCACGCGCGCGCTAATGCGGTACGCCGACGGTGCCGGGTCACCATCCACCTCAACCGGCTGCGCACCATCCGGGAACTCCAACACCACCTCAGACCCCACCAAGTGGCGAATCACCGGCAGCTCAACGCGCGGCGAACCCAAAATCGTGCGGCGCGTAACCTTCGCCATCAACAGCCCCCACTCCACCAAGTCACGCGGCGACGCCACAATCACCTCAAGATTACCGTCGTGCACATCCGTCATATCCGCCAGGCGAATACCGCCCTGCAGGCGGCCACAATTCGCAACCAGCACCGACCGCATCGGCAAAGTACGAGGCTCCCCACCGTCCACGCTAATACGCACCGGGTGCGACCTGCCCAGCATATGCTTCATGCCGGACTGCACGTACGCGACCCAGCCGAACTTCGCCTTAATATCCTCGTTCGTATCATTCATAACGAGCGCATCAAAGCCGGCACCACTCATCACAAAGAACGTGTGTTCGGTTTCTTCGCCGGAGGTGCTCGTCGTCGTCATCTCAATCGCATCAACGCTCTGACCTGCACCATTGAGCGCAATATTCACGCACGCAGCCACGTCACTCACCGGAATGTACAGGTTACGCGCCAGCAGGTTACCGGTACCCATCGGCAGAATACCCAGGCGCGGCTTGCGCCCCTCATGATGGCGCCGCGACCCTGCCATGATGCGCCAGCGCCGCCGCCACAGCACGCACCGTGCCGTCACCACCGGCAGCGATTAGCAGGTCAACACCCTCAGCGATCAGCTCACGGGCCGCCTCAGAACCGGGCTCGTCCACGCGGGTGGTGCGCACCAGCGCCTGCGGGTGGCCGTTCGCCGCGAGGGTACGTTCCAGAATCTCAATAGCCGCCGCAGCGCCGGGCTTGCTCGGGTTGTACACCACGCCCACGCGCTGCGCCTCACCGGTAGGCAGGGTCGGCAGAACGCCGAAGGGCGCGCCCAGTTCGATAGCGCGTCGGCGCGCTTTACGGCGGGGGCGGGTGGAGACTCAGCTGATCGCGGGCACGAGTGGCGGGGGGGGTCAGAGCCGCCGCCGCAGAAACACCAAGGAGCTTACGGTAAAGAGGCATAACTCTTAGACTACCCGCCCACGCAAAAACCCGCTCACCGCGTAAACGGTGAGCGGGTTTTTCAGCTGGTTGTGAGATTATTCAGCAGCTACTGCCGGGATGACCTCAGCGCCACCCATGTACGGGCGAAGTGCCTCCGGGATGCGTACGGAGCCATCAGCCTGCTGGTGAGTCTCCAGGATGGCAACCACCCAGCGAGTCGTCGCCAGGGTGCCGTTCAGAGTCGCTACGGAGCGGGTGCGGCCCTTACGCACGTTGCCTGCCTCGTCCACGGTGTCCGGGGTGCGCTCGCGGATGTTCAGGCGGCGCGCCTGGTAGGTGGTGCAGTTCGAGGTGGAGGTCAGCTCGCGGTAGGTGCCCTGGGTGGGGACCCACGCCTCGCAGTCGAACTTGCGGGCTGCGGAGGTACCGAGATCACCTGCGGCAGTGTCAATCACGCGGTATGCGAGGCCGCAGCGCTGCAGCATTTCCTCTTCGAGGGACAGCAGCTTCTCGTGCATCTCTTCTGCCTGCTCGACGGGGCAGTAGACGAACATTTCAGCCTTGTTGAACTGGTGCACGCGAATGATGCCGCGGGTGTCCTTACCTGCGGAGCCTGCCTCGCGGCGGTAGCAGGAGGACCAGCCCAGGTACTTCTTCGCGCCCTTCTCGAAGTCGAGAATTTCGTCGGTGTGGTAGCCGGCGAGCGCCACCTCGGAGGTGCCGACCAGGTACAGGTCGTCGCGTTCGAGGCGGTAGATTTCGTCGTCGTGCTTGACGTTGAAGCCGGTGCCGTTCATGATTTCGGGGCGTACCAGGGTGGGGGTGGTCATCATGGTGAAGCCGTGCTCGGTTGCGAGGTCGAGCGCCATCCACATGAGTGCCTGCTCCAAGCGTGCTACCTGGCCCTTGAGGAAGTAGAAGCGTGCGCCGGAGACCTTCGCGCCGCGTGCCATGTCGATGCCGTCGACGAGTTCGCCGATTTCGAGGTGGTCGCGCGGTTCGAAGCCTTCGGTGGTGAAGTCGCGGGGGGTGCCGACTTCCTTGACGACTACGTAGTCGTCTTCGCCGCCGACGGGTACGCCGTCGATGATGAGGTTTTCGATGCTGCTGATCAGTTCCTCGTATTCGGCGGTTTTCGCTTCGGAGGCTGCCTTTGCTTCGTTGACGCGGGCTGCCAGTTCCTTCGCCTGTGCGACGAGGGCGGGCTTTTCTTCCTTGGGTGCCTTTGCGACGGTCTTGCCGAAGGCGTTCTGTTCGGCACGCAGGGTCTCGTATTCGCCGATGAGTGCGCGGCGTGCGGTGTCGGCTTCGAGGATGCGGTCGACGTGGGTTTCGTCCTTGCCGCGTGCTCGCTGGGAGGCGCGGAAGACGTCGGGGTTTTCGCGGAGGAGGTTAATATCAATCACTGTTTTATCCTACCTAATCTTGCGGTGGGTTGTGGGCGGGGTTTGCGCTGGTGGGGCGCGGGTAGGTGCGGGGGTATCTAGCGGCGGGGCGGCTAGTGGCGCTGCAGCTGTGCGGGGCGGCCGTTCGGGAAAAGCGACTCGACCCATTCGTGTGCGGCGTCGAAGGAGCCGTCGGAGTGGATGCTGTCGACTTCGGTGTTTTCGTGGTCGGCGCGCGGGTAGGAGCCGAGGAATTTCAGCGTCGGGGAGACGCGGTGCAGGCCGCGCAGGGCATCGCGCATGCGTGCCTCGTAGATGTGGCCGTCGGCATCGATGCTGAACGAGTAGGATCCCATGCCTTCGCCGGTGGGACGCGATTCGATGCGGGAGAGGTTCACGCCGCGCACGGAGAACTGTTCGAGCAGTTCGAGCAGGGCGCCGGCGCGGTTGGTGGGCAGCGGCACGGTCAGGGTGGTCTTGTCAGAGCCGGTCGGTTCGGGGATGTCGGCGGTGCGGGAGAGCAGCACGAAGCGGGTTACGGCGTTCTTGTTGTCGCCGATGTTGTCCTGCAGTACGTGCAGTTCGGGGTGGTAGTTCAGCAGCGCCGGGGAGCAGATTGCCGCATCGTAGGTGCAGCCCTCTTCGAGCAGGCCGACAGCCGCCGCGGCGGTGGAGGAGCCGGGCAGGTAGGCGGCGGCGGGTACGTTCTCCTGCGCCCAGCCGCGCACCTGCGCCCAGGCGTGCGAGTGGGTGGAGATGGTCTTAACATCGTCAATACTGATGGGCTTCGCGGCGACCAGCACGAAGCGGATCGGTACGAGCACCTCGCGGATAATGCGTACACCCTCGCTGGCTGCGATAGCGTCCAGGGTGGCGCTCACGCCGCCCTCCACGGAGTTTTCAATGGGCACCATGGCGGCGTCCACCTCGCCCGCGTTCAGGCGTGCGAGCGCGTCGGGCACGCTGGTGGCGGGGATGCGTTCGGCATCGGATGCGCCGGGGACGCTCAGCAGGGCGGATTCGGTGAAGGTGCCGGAGGGGCCAAGGTAGGTGTATCGCATGCCACTATAGTAGCGTCTGCTGTGGAGGGGGCACCGAATTTGGCGATAGGTTAGTGACTTTGGCGGTAGTTAAAAACCCCTACCGAAGTCACTAACCTATCACCGAAAAACTTAAGTCATTACCGAAAACCGCTACCTCACGAACTGACGAACCCGCGCGGTGTCCCAGTACTGGGCGGGCACGCCTCCACCCATGAGCTCACGGGCGATAGCGGCAGCCTGCACGGGACCCGCCCCCCGCCGGAGGCGCTCACAGCCTGCACGGAACCAGCCTCCGGCAGGGGCGCGTGCGAACCGGCAATAATAACGTTGCCGCGGCGGCGACCCTTCAACATTGCCGAATCCGCCACGATGCACACGTACTCGAACACTTCAAGCAGGGCGGCGGCCTCAGCACGGGCACCGGTCAGCGCCGGCCCGTCACCGCAATTGAGGATGTACAGGCCACCGGGTGCCAGCGACTCGGCGACGGTGCGGGTGAACTCGACGGTGGTGAGCGCCTCGGGGGTGGTGTCCCCGGCGAATACGTCACGAATCAGCACGTCGCGGGATGCGGGCGCGAAGGTCGCGGTGACGGCACCCGCCTCGCCCACACGAATCTTCACGCGCGGCGCCTTGGGGATGTCGAACCAGGCTCGCACATACTCGGCGAGCTTGGCATCCAGCTCAACGACGGTGTTGCGGCTGGTCGGGTACAGGTCAGCAAAATAGCGCGCCATGGAGCACGCACCGCCGCCCAGGTGAGTGATGCGCAGCTTCGCGGCGTCCAGGTGCTCCTCCACGTGCGAGGAGACAACCGCGGCAATCCAGCGCATGTACTCAAAATCCAGCTGGCGGGGCTCACCCACAATCACGTGGGAAGACTGCACACCATTAATGAGTAGCAGCCAGCCGTCGGCATGGTAGCCGTCGGGGACCAGCTCCGCCTCCCCCGTAGAAATCGGGTACACGCCAGCGGCGGCACCCTGCACGGGGGTGCTCTCGGTATCGTCGATGCGGTTCTTCTGGTTCTTCTGCGCCTTTTGGGTCTTCTGGGTTTTCTTGGGTGCCCTGCTCTTTTTCGCCATACCCACTAGCCTAACTGACACGATTCAACGCAACAGAGCGGCCCACCAGCCACCGTCCGCACGCCCCTAGCGTACGCACCCGCTAGGAACCGCCTCCACAGGGGCCAGCTGAGTAGACTAGAACCCATGGGATTTGTATGTCAGGGCCGCTACGCGCTCGCACCAATTGAACCGACCGACGCCGAAAAATACGTCAACCTGCAGCTGGACTGCATGGAGCAAACCTACGACCCGATCTACTTCGACACGCTCGGGGAAAGCTTCACCGCCCGCCACCGCGCCGAACGCAACGAATACCTCGAAGACTTCCACCGCCACCTCTCCTCCCCCACCGTGCGCGGCTTCTTCGCCTATGAGGTGCCCGGCTGGACCCCCGACGGCGGGCTCTCCTGCTCCATCGGCGTACGCATCAACTGGGATAAGCCGGTCGGCCTGGCGCTCTCCCTGTGCGAACCCTCCTCCTGGGAACTCGAACGCGCCGAGTCCCTCCCCGAGCTGCCCGCAGGCACCCGCAAACTCGTGCACCTGTACACCCTCAACCACATGCACGGCACCGGGCTCGGTCAGGCACTCTACGAGTCCGTCATCTACCCGGACGAAAACTCCTACCTGTGGGTCATGGCAGAAAACGAACGGGCGCTCTCTTTTTACGAGCGGCTCGGCTACCAGCGCAACAGCATCGAATTTGAGGCACGCGGCATCTGGGCGCCCGGCCACAGCGTACGGTACGCGCGCATCCTCAACCCCTAAACGGCACACCACAACAGGGAAACAGCCCGCCCACATGACGCAGCGCACCGCACACCCTGTTAGGCGCCACCCCCACAACGCCTTAAGATAGAAGAGACCTATAAGCTCGACGCACCCGCGCACAGGAGCACATACACCCCTGCGCAACCGCGGGACCCAGCGCCGAACATCGCATAGAAGGACAGTAAAACAATGACCACCGGTCTTTACCTCTCCGCTATGTCCCAGAACTCGGGCAAGTCCCTCGTAGCCCTGGGTCTAGCAGACTCCCTCATCAAGCGCGCAGACCGCGTCGGCTTCTTCCGCCCCGTATTCGACGGCGCAACCATCTCCGACGACCCCATGGCACGCCTCATCCGTGAGCACTTCGGCCTGACCGAAGAGCAGGTCGGCGGCGCAGTCTCCATGACCGACGCACTCGCACTCATCGCAGAAGGCGACACCGAAGAAATCTCCGCACGTGCGGTCTCCGCCTACGAAAAGGTCGCAGCAAACAGCGACGTAGTAATCGTCGACGGCGTCTACCTGCCCGCCAACGCGCTCTCAGTCGAATTCGACCTGAACGTCCAGATTGCACGCGACCTGGGCCTGCCCGTCGTCGCAATCGTCGGCGCACAGGAAGCAACCGTCGAGGAAGCAGTCACCGCAGTTGACGTGGCACGCACCGAGCTGCTCGCCTCCAAGGCAGACCTGCTCGCCATCATCGTCGGCCGTGCAGAACCCGAACTGCGCGACGAAATCGAGAACTCCGTCAAGCGCGGCGACGCAAACCTGCCCGTCTACGTACTGCCCGAAATCCCCGAGCTGAACGCACCCACCGTCGGTGAAGTTGCCGAAGCCCTCAAGCTCGACACCGAAGGCATCAAGGCAGAAGACCTCAGCCGCGATATTCACGGCATCAAGGTCGCAGCAATGAACGTCTCCAACTTCCTGAACCAGTTCGTCGACGGCGACTTCGTTATCGTCCCCGGCGACCGTGCAGACATCGTTGCAGCAACCCTCGCATCCGCACTGGCACCGACCTTCCCGGCACCCTCCGGCGTGCTGCTCACCGGCGGTCTGGACGCACTGCCCGGCAAGAACACCGCAGTCGGCTCCCTCATCGACAACGCACCGTTCCCCGTGCTGTCCACCACCAAGGACACCTTCAAGTCCGCACGCGCAGTCTCCCGCGTCCGCGGCGCCCTCGAAAGCGGCCACCAGCGCAAGCTCGCAGCAGCAATGGGCGGCTGGGACGAGCACGTCAACAAGGACGAACTGCTCGCACGCCTCGAAATTGAGCGCCCCGCATCCATGACCCCGCTGCGCTTCCTGCACAACCTCATCGAGACTGCACGCGCAAACCGCCGCTCCGTGGTCCTGCCCGAGGGTTACGACGTGCGAATCCTGCGTGCATCCGAAATCATTGCACGCCGCGACTTCTGCGACCTGATTCTGCTCGGCAACCCCGCCAAGATTGCAGAGATTTGCCAGGCTGAGGGTATTGAGCTGCCCAGCTCGATCCGCATCATCGACATCGAGAACAACGAGTACTCCGAGGACTTCGCCGCAACCTACGCCGAGCTGCGTGCACACAAGGGCGTCACCATTGAGGCTGCTCGCGAGCGCATGACCGACCCCTCGTACTTCGGCACCATGCTGGTTTACAAGGGCATCGCCGACGGCATGGTTTCCGGTGCTGTGAACACCACCGCGAACACCATCCGCCCCTCGCTCGAGTTCATCAAGACCCGCCCCGGTACCAAGATCGTCTCCTCCGTCTTCCTGATGCTGATGGAAGACCGCGTTCTGGTCTACGGCGACTGCGCAGTGAACCCGAACCCCAACGCAGAGCAGCTGGCCGATATCGCGAAGGCATCCGCAGAGACTGCACGCCAGTTCGGCGTGACCCCCAAGGTTGCTATGCTGTCCTACTCGACCGGCACCTCCGGCGCTGGTGCAGACGTGGACGTTGTGCGCGAGGCAACCGAGATCGTGCGTGCTTCGAACCCCGACTTCGCGGTCGAGGGCCCGATCCAGTACGACGCAGCATCGAACATGTCCATTGCGTCGACCAAGCTGCCCGGCAGCGAGGTCGCCGGTCAGGCTACCGTGTTCGTCTTCCCCGACCTGAACACCGGTAACAACACCTACAAGGCTGTTCAGCAGTCTTCGGGTGCTGCCGCTGTGGGCCCGGTTCTGCAGGGTCTGCGTAAGCCCGTGAACGACCTGTCGCGCGGTACCACCGTTGAGGACATCATCAACACCGTTGCGATCACCGCAATTCAGGCACAGAGCCTGTAAGGTGCACGCGGCGCTGTAGCGTGAAGGCTGCGGCGTTCCGTTGGCATAGAAATCTCCCGCACTGGGCGGGGCATACCGTGAAGGTGTGCTCCACCCGGTGCGGGAGATTTTTTGTAATTACAGGGTTTCTTGTAGTGCCATTCCCCGGTTAGTCCTTGCGGGTGCGGTCAAGGCGCACATAGTTAATCACGCCAAGAACAGCCATACCCACGGTGACCAGCACCGGGTCGAGGGCGGGCGGGAAGAGCCAGGTGAGCCCCGCCTCCACGGTGTAAGCGATGAGGCGGTAGGCAAGGTAGGTGCACACCGCCACGAAGAGCGCGTAGGCGACGATGATGCCGACCGGGCGGGGCTCGTAGCCTTCTCGCCGGGCGCGCAGAGCGGCACCCAGGGCGTTACCCAGGTACAGGGCGAGGGCACCGACGACGACCGCGGCGGTGAGGGCACCGTCGAGGAGCGTGCGCGGGGTCAACGGTGCGGTGCCTGCCTCATAGAAGAGGTTGAGGATGCGCACCGCGGCGTAGGCGTAGCAGAAGATGACTGCCGCGCGGATGGTGAGGGGTAGGTTAGTCCAGAAGGTTTTCATGCGGCCCCTTTCGAGGTGGAGGGCGGGCTTCTGTCTGAGTGTTACCCCAAGGATACCTAAGAACGCCGGCCTGTGATGCGAATCAATAGCGTTTGGGCTGGTGTGTTCTGCGTGCGGGGCGGGGTGTTTGGTGCGCCGAGTTTAATCGCCGAGAAGCCACATGTGTTTCGAAAAGCAACATGTTAGGTGGCTTCTCGAAACACATGTGGCTTTTCGCGGAAAGGCGTATGGGGGGAGCCGCCAGGATTTTTGTAATTACAGGATTCCACCACCCCTCCCCCGTGAACCGGTGACCACCCAAGCAGCGGCAAACCGCCCGGGCTGCTAGGCTGCTGCTATGGACAACAACTCAACGCCCTCACTGCCGGACCTCGTTCTCCCGTCCGTGGTGACGACCCTCAGCCTCCCGAGCAAACACGCCGCAACTGACATGCGGCTCCCCCACGCGTGGCTGCTACGTTCCGTTCCCGACGAAGAGAACCGAAGCGCCGCCAGCGGCAAAGTCTACGATGACGCCTTGGAATTCCGTTATGTCTACGACTCGAAAGTTCCCAACCACAAGAACGTTCGAGAGGGCGACTTCGTGCTGATTCGAGATAATTCGATTCTTCTCGGATCAGCCGTTATCCGAAAAATTGAGTCATACGAAGCTGATAAGGTCATGACTTTTTGCCCCCGCTGTGGAAGCAGCCGCATCACCTTCAAATCCGATGGGCTGTGGCGTTGCGATGGAAAGTGCCTGAGAAGAGACAATCTCAAGCCTGAGCAGCGTCTGCATAAGAATCCGCCGCAGAAAACCGAGAAAGTTCAGCGGTTCATTGCCTACTACGGCGATACCTGGACTGAGCTCATCGGCGCAGCAGATAAGGACTCCTTCAAGGACCTGAGTGTTCCGGGCAAGTACAACACTCAGAACAGCATTGTCGCCCTCGATACAGCTAAAGTCCTTGACTGGCTTGAAAGCCTGAACACTTCGGGTATTCACCAGCTTCCCCTGAGCGATGCTCACGGGGTGCCAGTGAATCCTCGGGGTGGTTTTACGGCGCGCACGGTTTGGTCTCGCAACGGTCAGGGACAGTTCCGACAGGAGCTGTTGAACCGCTTCGGCAATATGTGCGCATTTACGGGTGCTTGCCATACCGCGGCGCTGGATGCGGCGCACCTGTACAGCTACGCGCGCGAGGGCAAGCACCGCGTGGAGGAGGGCCTTCTGCTGCGCAAGGATTTACATAAGCTCTTCGACGGACAACTGGTGGGTGTGAGCTCTTCGCGCACTCTTCTTCTGCACCCCGATTTGGGGAATACGCAGTATCAGTCGTTGGCGGGTGCTCGCTTGAAGGTTGAGTTGCCGAACCGCGCTCTGGAACTGCTGGATAAGCACCGCGCGGGCCTGAAATGGCTTGAAGATGCACTGGCATAGGCCTGCCCTAGCTTAGGGCACTGGGCATGCAAAAGGAAGTGCGGTAGCTTTCGGGCTACTGCACCTCCTATGCGTTTTACTGGTTATGTCTTATTGGTTGTGTCGGCGGGCGATAGCCTTACCGATTTCGTGCGGGATACCCACCACGAGGGCATTACCCATGCAGAAGGCACGGTTACCGTCACTCATGCCGGTGTCAGTCCAGCCGCGGGGGAAGCCCTGCAACTGATCCAGCTCATCGGGAACGAGGCGGCGGTACGCACCGGAATCACCAATCACAACATGCTTGAAACGGGAGGCTCCCGAGCCTCCTTCGCCGGTCAGGATGGTACGCGCCGGGCGGTCGAGGGGGTCAGGGAAAGACATTGAGCCTTCGGTATAGAAGTATTCAAAGCCGCTTGCCTTATTGATACGCTTTTCCTTCTTCGCACCCTTGAGGTACTCCCAAGAAGGAACCTTGTCAGGGGCAATAAAGAACTGTTCCGGCACCTCAGAGTCGGGAAGAACCACGTCACCGAGCGTCTTAAATTCGCCGCGGTAGTCGGGCTCTACCTTGCTGGTGAGCACGGTGCCGTTCTGCATAACACCGGCAATCTGGAAGGGCGAGATCTTAGCGCCAATTCCGAAGTGTTCCGTCTCGTAGTAGGGGTCATCGGAGATGGTGAACTTATCGGCCTCATTGAGCTCTTCGAAGACGGAGAGAAGACCCTCAGATTCTGCAGTTTTGACCGGGAACGCTTCTGCCAAAACACCGGTGTGAGTGATGCGGCGCGACAAATCCCATTCGGGGGCGTTGTGTTCGGCGTAAATGTAGACGCGCTTACGCTTCTGCGGGTGGCCGTACTCTGCCGCGTTGATAACGCGCCATTCGACGCTGTAACCGAGCGCGTAGAAGCAGGAGAGCATAATGGCGAAGTCGCGGCCTCGCTGCTTAGCGGGCGACTTCAGCAGGCGGTCAACGTTCTCCAGAACAACATATTTGGGGGTCTTAAGTTCGAGCGCGCGGTGAATATCCCACCAGAGCACGCCCTTCTTACCTTCAATGCCGTGCGACTGCGAAAGGGGCTTGGTGACCGAGTAATCCTGGCAGGGGAAGCCACCGCAGAGCAGGTCAGCATCGGGAATTTCGTAGAGGCCCGCCTCCACATCATCAAGTACGGCGTGGATGTCGCGGTTTTCGAGGTTTGCTTCTTCGCCGAAACGCTCCTGGTAGCAGCGTGCCGCGAACTGGCGACCAACGGTTCCCGGGGGCTCCCACTGGTTCGCCCAAACAGTCGTGAAGGGACCCGCGGAGGGCAGGGTCATGCCGTTGGCGTTATAGCCTTCAAATCCTAAGCGGAAGCCACCTACACCGGCGAAAAGCTCGATAACTCGGATAGGCTGGCTACTGCTGGTGGTTTTCTGATCCATGAGTCAGTAGTCCTTATAGTCCTCTATAAATATGTTCGAATACTAATACTATAACATAGAACAGCTATTCAGATCAAGTGGATTTGGGAAAGCCAGTGACGACCTAAAGAGCGCAGCTGCGCTATCTGACGTAGCATAAGAGCAAGAAACAGCACTGCCGCTACCCCTCTACTTCCGGAAGGAACACCGACCATGGGCCTTTTCAACTACGACAGCTCAAGCATTGAGAGCATCCTTAAGTACACAGAGGAGCGTCTCATTGGCCGCACGCTCTATGACATCCTGGAAGAATTCCAGAACTCTGAGTACAAAACCTATGAAGAGAAGGAAAAGAGTACCCCCTCGACGACTACTCGCAAGGAAATTAGCGAGCTCTCCAAGGGAATTTATGGCAACCTCGTTGAAGAGCTGTTCTATGGAATTAAACCCAACAATTCTCCAGAACCCGATATTCCCGCCGCAAAGGTCGAGATTAAGACGACCCCTTACAGGGTCAACGCGAACGGCACTATTTCCGCCAAAGAACGCCTAGTCCTCAGCATGCTTAATTTTCATGAGGAAAATCTAGACGATTTTTATCAGACGCACCTTTGGCATAAGTGCCAAAATATTTTGCTTCTATTTTATAAAAATCAAAAGACTCGCGATATTTTGAAGATTACCACCGATAAGGCCTTCCTTTTCGACTGGCCCGAAGAGGATATGCCGACCATTCTCGAGGACTATAAACGCATTACCCAGAAAGTCCTTGAAGGACGCGCACACGAGCTTTCAGAATCCGACGGCATGTACCTTTCAACCTGCCGCAAGGGTGCCGGCAAAGATAAGGACCGCACTACTCAGCCCCATGGCCCCGAACTGGCTAATAGGCGCGCCTGGTCGCTAAAGAATAGCTATATGACAACTCTCCTCCGCACCAAGGTTTTCAGCCAGGAGGAGCAGGAGAGTATCGCTAAATCAGCTCGGGATACCTCTAAGCCTTTCACCCAGGTTATTGAAGAAAAGCTTTTGACATACCGAGGCAAGAGCGAGAAAGAACTCTGCAAGGAGTTTGATGTTGAATTCGACCCCAAGGGTCACAACAGCACTCTCGTAAGGAAGATTCTTGGCCTTTCTTCAGACGTTGATAATACCACCGAGTTCAAAAAGGCAAATATGAATATCCGCGCTATCCGTGTCAATCAAAACGACCTCCCTGAACAAGAATCTCCCTTTAAAAATTATATTTTCAATGAATTATTAAATGAAAAGAATTGGGAGGAATCACATATATACACCGAAATATTCTCTAAGAAGTTTATGTTTGTAGTATTTCGTAAAACAGCTCCAGAAACCTACGTTTTAGACTATATCAAATTCTGGGGTTTTCCCGATTCGCTCGAAGCAGACCTCCAGAAGGTCTGGCAGGAGACGAAGGACATCATTAATCGAGGTGTTGAGTTAACGGTTAGGCCGAATGGCAAGGGTGGCGTTAAGGTTTTCACCAACTTCCCAAAGAGCAGGAAGAATAAGATTCTTTATACCAAGGTTCACTCCAACCAGACGTACTACGAAGTTGAGCCTGGTAAGTTTGTCGGAAAGGGTAGTCTCAAGGACACCGACGAACTACCCGACGGTCGCCGCATCACGAAGCACTCCTTCTGGCTACCCAAGAAATTCGTTCAGCAGATTTTACGCGGTGAGTGGGACTAATAACCGAATGTAAATGACCGCAGCAGGCGGCCCCGAATGTTTGAACATTCAGGGCCGCCTGCTTTTTAGACCGAGGTTTTCGATAGGTTAGTGTCTTTGCCGCGGGTCTTTAACCCGCCGTGAAGACACTAACCTATCGACGAAAAGGCAAGGCATAACCCATAACCGGCTCCCGCCTACCTGGCGCAGCTGGAGATCCGGTTATGGGTATACGGATTTGTGCCATAGGTTAGTGTCTTTGGTCGTAGTTAAAAGCCATGGTCGAAGATACTAACCTATGGTCCAATTTCTGCAGGTGCGGCGCCTCCGCGGGCGCAGAGATATTTGATACATAAAACATTGAGAAGCCCGAATAATGACCAACCACCGTCATCATCCTCAAAAGAATGCAAACGACGGCAAACATGCGGTAGGGTGGTAACTGTAGTGTTCCACAGCGCATTGATGCGCTTGATGGGCGCGCTACGGGGCTGTTTTCTTCCGGCAGTCAATGAGGCCCGTGAATAACGGCCCGACATGCACATATATCACACTGTCACCGACGATAGGAGCGTATCTTCTATGGATTCGACCATTTTCAATCGCCGTACCCTGTTGGGCAGCGGCGCACTTGTGGGCCTGGGGGCCCTGCTTGCGGCGTGTGGCCAGCAGGCAAATAGCGAGGCGGCAGCCACCGCATCCGTCGTGCCGAGTGAAACTGCCTCGGCATCTGCGGCGGCGTCTGGCTCGCCTTCGGCGAGTGCTACTCCGTCTACTGTTCGAGGCTACTCGGGTGGTTCGAAGGCGCCGGATGGTGAATACCGTAAGGCTGACAAATATGGTCCTGCCCAGAACGTACCCAAGCCCACCGCGCCTGAAGACGGATACCGCGAAAAATCTCTAGAAGGCCTCCGCAAAACTTTGGATGCCTGGATTCAGTGGGCAAATTACGGTACCGAAACCGGTGATTTCACAAAAGCACGCCAGTTTATTTCACCTTCATATGAAAACGAATTGAAAGCGTATGAAGATATTGAGGATCTCTACGCTAGTGGCGGTTGGGTCATTGGAGGAGTAGACCACTTTATTGCGGACGGTAACCCCTGGTCAGAAGATGGTGAAACCTATTTTTGGAAGGCGTACCGCGAGTGGGACTATGAGACCTATGTTGAATCTGACGGCAGCTGGCGCCGATGGGAAAATAAGGACAAGACTAAGAACACTTTTAAATTTGAGCTGAAGCATAATGGTCAACAGTGGGAGATTATGCGCTACGAATCAGTAGAGGATTAAAGCGATGAATACACGTAAAGTTATTCTCCCCATTTTTATTGCTTTACAGGTCTTATGCTTGAATCCTGGTCCTGTTATTGCAGAGGTTACGACAAAAGAATGCTCCTCAGACAAAAGCGCTAAAGTCTGTCAAACGCAGAGAGTAAAAAGAGATAAAAACGCACCTATAGGTGAACCAACAACTGGAACGAATAAGTCTGATAGCGAATATACGTCTCAGCAACCCAATTCAGAACCTAGTACCTACACCACCAAAGGCGCCAACGGCCTTACCCTAATTCGTTCCAAAAGTGACTCTAATATCCTTGGCTGCGTAAAGGACGGAAAGGTTGGACACGTAAAACTCAACAATCTCATCGTTCGTGACGATGGGTCCTACATCGATGGTGGCCTCGGCAAATATAGCCCCACCTCAGAAGTCTGTGTCCCTGACGATACCCGCACCCTGACCAGTGCCGACAGCCCAGGCCCTGCAGGTCCGACCTACGAAGAAGTTATGACGGAAATTCGCCACGCAGCAGAATCGCTAGAGCCGGGCAAACCCACCCTCCACCAGTCCTATAACAACCCCGCAGGCACCGGACGAGCAGAAGGTGACCCCAACGTCTACAAGGGCGACCAGATCAACTTCTACGTCGATGACGGTGGCCCCTACCGCCTCGAAGCAGACATGCTCGCCGGACACGTCGAAATTGAACTCATGCCCTCCTCCTACGTCATCGAGTACGGCAACGGCGATACAGACACCAACTACACCGCAGGCAAACCGGTCACCACCTACCCTCGTGAGCGTCCGCGTCAAACAGCTACCAGTTACGCCTACCAGCGTTCGGGCAACTTCCACGCATACGCGACCGTGCACTACACGGCTCGTTTCCGTGTGGATGGTGGTCCGTGGCAGATGATGGAGGTGACCCCGCAGGCGACCAGTGACCCGCTACTGATCCGTGTGTGGTGGGTTGATGTGGGACGCGTCGGCGGCACCTGCGATGAAGACGACACTCGCTGGGGCTGCAAGAACGACCCCACCATGGGCAAGAAGGATAACCCGAACCCGCGCCTACGCAAGGCTGACATCCGTACCGGCCAGCGCTGGCATCTGGACGATAGCGGTGACGGGGACACAGAGTATTCACTGCACCGCGACTGGCCCGACATGTAAACCAACTCTGACCCAATATATAAATAACCGCAGCAGGCGGCCCCGGATGCATGTGCGTCCGGGGCCGCTTTTGTTTTACCGTGCCGTGCCGAAAAATTGTGCCATAGGTTAGCGTCTTTGGTCGTAGTTAAAAACCATGGCAGAAGACACTAAACCATGGCACAAATTCTGCACGGGTTACAGCCCCATAGCGAAAATTCTCGGCGTAAAAAGTCTCGGCATGAAAACCCATACCGCGTAACAACTCGTAACACCCCCTTGCGGGATACCCCCCTAGGGTATAAACTGGAGCCATGGAAACCACTAGCAACCAGTGCTGCCACAGCACATCCGACCAGGTCAGCACCGCATCCGACGCACCCGCCAAGGAACAGTCCGAGGCGCACACCGGCGCATGCTGCGGCGGCGAGGCGCCCGAAACCCAGCACGGTTACGCTTCCAACAAAGAGGCGCACCTCAAGCGCCTGCGCCGCATCGAAGGGCAGGTTCGCGGCATCGCCCGCATGGTCGACGAAGACAAGTACTGCATCGACATCCTCACCCAGGTTGCCGCGGTCTCCAAGGCGCTCCACGCCGTCTCCCTAAACCTGCTCGAAGAGCACATCGGCCACTGCGTGACCGGCGCCGCCGTCGAATCCGAACGCACCGGCGACCCGACCATCGCAGAGGCCAAGGTCAAAGAGGCAACCGCCGCAATCTCCCGCCTCATGCGCAGCTAAACGCCCCGCACTAAACACCCGGCGGCCCCCGATTTTCAACCCCACAACCGAAAGGAAACTCATCATGAGCACCACCACCGTTAAGGCAACCGGCCTGACCTGCAACCACTGCGCTATGAGCGTCAGCGAAGAAGTTAGCGAAGTTCCCGGCGTGACCGGCGTGACCGTGGACGTCGTCAAGGACGGCGTCTCCACCGTCACCATTGAGCACGAGGGCACCCTCAACACCCAGGCTGTTGCAGACGCTATCGTAGAGGCTGGCTTCACCCCCGCCGTCTAATCGACCGCCACACAACAGCCCCGGGACAACTCAAACCGGTACGCTAGACATAGCAACCCACACCCAGGAGTCACCATGGCATACCCGGCTAACTACATCGCAATGGTCGTCGGCGCGGTTCGCACCCTCGTCGGCGTCGATAACATGCACCTGCGCGACGCGATTGCCCGCGTCGCCCGGCAGATGAGCCTGGACCCCGCCCTGGTCGATTCCTGGGTCAAGCAGAGCCCCGAATACAAGACCCGCGAAGAGGCTAAGGGCGCCTCACGACGCGGCGGCACCAGCGAAAATAAACGTTCCGCCGAGCACGAGCAGGGCGTGAAGGCTCGCGAGAAGGCGAACGCTTCGCCGTTCCCGCGGGCCGCTGTGAAACGCGCGTACGGTGTCTCCGATCGAGGCGCGAAGGTGACCGGTGTTCGCCCGCACACGACCCGCCCGGATGGGCTACCCGGCGACCACTAAGCCGCGTTGATTTTCTCCTCGCGCGCTCTCGACGCCGCACCCTAAACATTGCGCCAAACACCGCCCGGGGCGGGGTCCTTCGGGGCCCTCCCCCGGCTTGGTGCGCGCCTTTTCTACCCTCCCGTTTTTATTTTTGAGGAAGTATTGTGTCTTCTACACAGCCTTCAACGGCACCCCAGAAGCCCTCATCACAGAGTGAGCGCTCTCTTTTTAATGCCGCCGGAACGACCGTAAAATCAACGGAGTCAACCCGAATCATTCACGTGGATATTCAGGGCATGACCTGCGCATCCTGCGTGGGTCGCGTGGAGCGTAAGCTCCGCAAAATCCCCGGCGTTGACCCGGCGGTGAACCTGCCGCTGGAGTCGGCGCGCATCATCGTACCCGAGGGCGTGAGCGACGACCAGATCGTTGAGACCATCAACAATGCCGGCTACAAGGCGCACCTCAAGAACGGGCCGCGCGCGGGTGCCGCCACTGATGCGAGCACATCCGACGGCGGCGGGCAGCACACCACCCCGAGCATGAAGGGCGGCTTCACTGACCGCATTATTTATGCGGCGATTTTGGGTGTGCCGATTTTCTTGATTTCGATGTTCCCGTCGTTCCAGTTCCCGAATTGGGGTTGGGTTGTGGCGGTTCTGACGGCGCCGGTTGCGTTTTGGTGTGCTGCGCCGTTCCACCGTGCGGCGCTTATTAATGCGCGTCATGGCTCGTCCACGATGGATACGTTGGTGTCTCTCGGCGTGGTGTTGGCGTATTTCTATTCGCTGGCGCAGCTGCTCATGAACCCGGCGTTGACGGCGCATGTGCATCATGCGGGCGGTAGTTTCTGGTCGATGTTTACCGGCAACCATGCGCCGCTGTATTTTGATTCGGCGTCCATGGTGACGCTGTTCTTGCTGATTGGTCGCGCGATTGAGCACCGTACTCGCAATCGTTCTTCGGAGGCGCTGCGCACCCTGCTGAGCATGGGCGCGAAGGAGGCGACCCTGCTGCGCACCGACAAGCAGGGCGTGACCAAGCAGGTTCAGGTTCCGGTGGAGGACCTCATGCCGGACGACCTGTTCTTGGTGCGCCCGGGTGAGAAGATTGCCACGGACGGCGTGGTGGTTGAGGGTTCGTCGGCGGTGGATGCGTCCCTGCTGACGGGTGAGTCTGTGCCGGTTGAGGTGCATCCGGGCGATACGGTCACGGGTGCGACGGTGAATACGTCTGGTTCGTTGACGGTGCGTGCGACCCGTGTGGGCGCTGAGACAACCCTGGCGAAGATGGGTGAGCTGGTGGCGAGCGCGCAGGAGACGAAGGCTCCGATTGCTCGCTTGGCGGATCGTGTTTCTGCAGTGTTTGTGCCGGTGGTTTTGGTGATTTCGGTGCTGACCCTGGTCGGTTGGTGGCTGGTGTCTGGTGACGGTGCGGCGGCGTTTAATGCGGCGGTGACGGTACTGGTGGTGGCGTGCCCGTGCGCCCTGGGTTTGGCTACTCCGACGGCGCTGCTGGCGGGTACTGGTCGCGGCTGGCAGCTGGGCATTTTGATTCGTAATGCTCAGGTGCTGGAGGCGACGAGCACGGTTGATCGCGTGGTGCTGGATAAGACCGGTACCGTGACGACCGGCGAGATGTCTGTGGCATTCTACGGCACCTTTGGTGACTATGAGTCGGCGGGTGACTTGTCCGGTATTTCGCCGGAATCCTCCGAATCCAAGAACGAGCGTTCCCTGTCTGTTCTGCGTGATGCCGCCGCCGTGGAGGCGCTGAGTGAGCACCCGATTGCCCGCGCGATTGCCGGTTTTGCCCGTGAGCAGGGCGTGCTGGCGGAGGGCGCTTCGGCGCCGAGCGTGAGCGGCTTTGAGGGTGTTCCCGGAGGCGTACGCGGCGTGCTGAGCGGCGCGGGTGAAGGCGCTGAGAGTGGCGCCTCCCAGCTGGTTGTGGTGGGTACTCCCGAGTACCTGCAGGCAGCCGGCGCGAAGCTGAGCGAGGCTCAGTTGGCCCTGCTGGATCAGGCTCGCAGGGCGGGTCTGACGACGGTGGTTGTCGCCCGCGGCGAGGCTCCGAATAACGAGGCCGCAGAAAACGCTCCCGCCCCGCAGCCGGTCGGCATGATTTCGGTTGCCGACACCCCCAAGCCGGAGGCCGCCGAGACCATGGCGCAGCTGCGTGAGCTCGGCCTGGAGCCGATCCTGCTCACCGGTGACGCCCCGCAGGTTGCGCAGGCGGTCGCCTCGAAGGTCGGCATTTCGGCTGAGAACGTGTACGCCGGCGTGACCCCGGAGGGTAAGTCGCAGGTGATTGAGAAGTTGCAGGCTGCCGGTCACCGCGTGGCGATGGTCGGCGATGGCGTGAATGACGCCCCGGCGCTGGCTCTTGCGGAGCTGGGCATTGCGATGGGTTCGGGCACGGACGTTGCCGCGGAGGCAGCCGATATTGTGCTGACCCGTTCGGATGTTGCTTCGGTGGTGACGGCACTGCGTCTCTCCCGCGCTACGCTGCGCACCATTAAGTCGAACCTGTTCTGGGCGTTCGCCTACAATTCGGCGGCTATTCCGGTTGCCGTGGCGGGCCTGCTGAACCCGATGATTGCGGCTGCGGCAATGGCGTTTAGTTCGGTGTTTGTGGTGCTGAATTCTATGCGTCTGACGGCGTTTAGGAAGTAGCGTTCCGCCGCTATACGGGCTGGCGCGCAGGCTGGCACGGTTATACAGGCTGAATCGCCCCACGCGATTTCAAACGAAAAATTCAAAAGCGCATCTCACCGTGCTTTTTGCACGGTAAAAGATATAAAGAAATGCACCGCCCGTGTAAAGGCGGTGCATTTCTTTATATTTAGTTTTCACGGGCGGCGGTTTGAACACCTAGCGCGAGCATCTAGCTCAAACGCCCCGCCCGATGGCCCGAGCTAACAGCCCGGCAGAAGCTTACGCCCAGGTGACCAGGTCCTCGATGGAGCGGCGGCTCTTCGGCGCGATCTCGTGGGCACGGTAACCGAAGGTCACAGCCACGGACACACCGAACTCCTCCGGGTCGAACAGGCCGGCAGAGGTGAGTAGCTCGTTCACTGCATCGTAGTCCATACCCTCGACGGGGCAGGAGTCGATGCCGAGCATTGCGGCGCCGGTCATCATGTTGCCCAGGGCGATGTAGGTCTGCTTGGATGCCCAGTCGAAGAGCGCGCGGTCGTCTTCCAGAACCTTAATGCAGTTCTTCTGGAAGTCACTGTAGCGCTCAAGTGCGGCCTTCATCTGCTCCTCGGTGAGGTTGCGGCCTTCGAGGGTGCGGCGCATCCACGGGGTGTCGTAGCGCAGGCCCTTCTTCGCGAGCAGCACGACCAGGTGGCTTGCGGCATCAAGCTGACCCACCATGCCCCAGGCAATCGGCTTGAGCTTTTCGCGCAGTTCGGGGTCCTGGATGACCAGGAACTTCCACGGCTCGGTGCCGACGGAGCTGGGCGACAGGCGCGCAAATTCGAGGATTGCGGCGAAGTCTTCGTCGCTGATGCGGCGGTCGGGGTCGTAGGCACGGGTTGCGCGGCGGCGGGCGAAAATTTCGAGGGCTTCTTCGCGGGTTACGGTCACGGTTTCATCCTTTGCATGAGGGTTTCAATACCCTGTCATGCTACACCTGCGGAGGGTGCGGGCGGTCTAATTGTGAGCCATTACGCCCAGAGCACGTATGTTCGAAGCAGTCAGGCTCGAAGGGTTTAGGCACCGGCTTTCATCCACACATCCGAGCGGGCGCGGCGGCCGAAAATGACCGCGCGGATTCCTTGGAAGTACAGAATATACGCCGCCCACAAGCCGCAATACCCGGCGAGCGCATCCATGGCACCGGCGCCGACCGCCCAGTGCAGGCCGAGCATGACCGGCACGTACATCACCAGCATGATGAAGCAGCCAATCGCCAGGTATTTCACGTCCTGCGCGCCCATGAGGATGCCGTCCAGGGTGAATACGTACGCGGCGATAGGCTGGCCGAGCGCGATGATGACGGTGGCGATGGTGAAGAGGAACGCCACCTGCGCATCCTGCGTGAACAGCCAGGAGCCGAAGAAGCCAATGAGCGGGCAAATCAGGCCGGTAATAACGCCGTAGATGAGGCTCATGCGGAGCAGCCGGTTTTTCAGCTGGCGCACCTTCACGCGCTCGGATTCTACGTTGAGGTCGCGTTCGCCGAGTTCCTTGCCGAGTAGCGCCTGCGCGGCGATGGCGAGGGAGTCCAGGGCGTAGAGGAAGAGGTTAAATACACCCATGCCGAGCTGGTAAGCGGCGGTGTGTTCGGTGCCGAATCGTGCCACGACGAACACGGTCAGCAGGGAGGCGATGCGCATGGACAGGGTGCGCAGCATGAGCCAGGAGCCGAGCGAGAGCACCGAACGCATGCCGACGACGTCGGGTGCCCAGGGGACGGCGTGTTCGCGGGTGCCGCGCATCATGACCACACCGAGCGCGGCAGCCATACCCCACTGGGTGAGGGAGGTGCCGGTCGCCGAACCGGCAACGCCCCAGCCGACCGGGTAGATGAGCAGCCAGTTCAGAACAATGTTTACGAGTGTGCCGACCGTGGCGACTTTGAGCGGGGTGACGGTGTCTTGTAGCCCGCGGAGCGTGCCGACCTGCGCGAGGATAATCATCATCGGCGGAATACCCCACAGCGAGTGGTGCAGGTAGTCGAGGGCGTAGCTCATGGTTTCGTCGGTCGCGCCGAGGCCGCGCAGTAGCGGGTCTGCGAAGGCGTATCCGGCGATCATGAGGAGCATGCCGAGGCCGAAGGCGACCCACACGCCGTCCACGCCGATCTGCCAGGCGCGGCGCAGGTTCTTCTCGCCGAAGGCGCGCGCCACGGCAGGCGTGACGGAGTAGGCGAGGAAGTTCATGAGGCCCACGACCGTGGTGACAAGCGTGGCGGCGATGCTCATGCCCGCGAGTTCTGCCTTGCCGAGTTGGCCGATGAGGGCGGAGTCGGTGAGCACGAAGATGGGTTCGGCGATGAGCGCGCCGAAGGCGGGTACGGCGAGGGCGAGGATGCGCCGGTTCAGCGAAGACTCGGCGGTGTTGGTGCCGGCATTGGCGCTGGGGCCCGCGGCAGACGCGTTGTTCGGGTGCTTCTGTGTGCTCATCCTTCTAGGCTACTCCCCGCCGCCGCGGCGGATGCCCGGGCGCGGGGCGGGGTGCACTCTGCGAGATAGGCGTGCGAGACGGGCGCTGTTAGGCGCCTCGGCCGCGCAGTTCGTCGAGGGCGCGGCGTTCCTTCTTGGTGGGGCGGCCGCTGCCTCGTTCGCGTTTGGCGACCGGGGGCATGGAGAGGTAGGCGGGGCGCGGGCCGGAAAGGTCTTCGTAGCAGGTGACGGCGATGGGTGCGCCTACGCGTTTGACGAGGAGTTTTTCAACTTTGAAGACGCGTTCCCAGCCGGGGTAGCGCACGCGCACCACGTCGCCTTTTTTGAGTTTTTGGGAGGGTTTGGCGGGGGCGTCGTTGACGCGCACGTGGCCGCCTTTACATTCGTCGGCGGCGAGGGAGCGGGTTTTAAAGATGCGCACCGACCAGAGCCAGAGGTCGAGCCTGGCGCTGGTTAGTGCGTTGGTGTCTTCTGCGGTCATGTGTTCATTGTGGCGCGAGGCGGGCGGGGCACCAAATCAGGTGCACCCGCCTGCGCGTCCTGTCTCTCCACAGTTTTCGCAGTGATTCCACCGTATTTTTGCCGGGGTTTCGGCGGGGTTCCATCATGGCTTCGCCGAACCGCTCCGCAACCGGCACCTAACCCGCCACGCGGCAGAAAATTTTCTATTGCACGCACCTCCCTATTGAGCGCAAAACCGCATCCACTAGGGGTATTGTTAAGTCACCTTCTCAAGAAGTGTTCTCAAGGCCACATCGTTCGCGTGGTCTACGGGGGGGGTTGTGGCCGCGACGCCACGGGCTCCCCGTAACAGATTGGATATACACCATGTCAGCTTTGAAAAAGCTCCTGGCGGCTACCCTCATCAGCACTGTGCTGTCCTCTTGCTCTTTCGGTCCCACGTTGGAGAAGGACGAAAGTGCCCGCGCGATTTTCGACGTAGAAAATGATCGGGTGATCCTACCCCTGGACGCTTACAACACCGACGGCAAGGACGAATACTTCACCAAGGCCCTTGAGCTCGCCCGCAAAAAGTGCTTTGCCGAACACGGGCAGCACTACAAGATGTTTGTCCGCACCGAGGGGGCCGGCAGGAACTTCGGCAGGACCTACGGAATCTGGAACGTTGAGTACGCCCAAAAGTACGGCCTCCACAAGAGCGACGACTCGAATACGCTGGATCTGTCCTCCCCTGCAGCCTCCTCCGACCCTGGGAAGGATGTCAGCACCGAATGCTATCAACGCGCCGTCGATGAGATGAAGCAAATTGGAGAGATACCCTTCGGAAGCAGCACGTTTACGCGTTTGGAGACCGACGCCCGAAATGCCGCAGGCGATAGGCAACTCAAAAAATCTCTCGACGACGAATGGAAGCGGTGCGTCAAGGATAAGGGTCTCACCCCCAATAGTGAGATGACCGTCAAGGAAGAAAAGAATATTCCTCGGGGCACCGTCGCCTCCGAAGAAGAAATTCGAATTGCCACCATCGAGGCGCAGTGCAATCAGGATGTAGGCCGTTCGCAGAAGCTCTACGACCTGGAGGCGCAGTACCAGAAGCCGCTCGTCGCCAAGAACCAGGCTGCCCTGGAGAATGAGCTCAAAGAATTTAAGCGCCGGGACGAGCAGTTCAAGCAGTACGTCCTCGACAACCAGTAACAGCCGGTATGCCGACAGAAAAGGGTGTGTGCCGTGTTCAGTGAACACGGCACACACCCTTCTTAAGTTTTGCAGGCTACGTTGTACCGGCTACGTTACACCGGCGACCCGACCCGCGGCGCTTATGCCTCTACCTTTGCGGCGCGGCGCTCCTTGACGGCCCAGCCAATCACACCGGCGAGCAGACCGAACGCAATCCAGGAACCGAGCACCAGCCACTGGTCGCTCGTTGCAGCCTCCGGGAAGTACGCGATGGAACGCAGCAGTGTCGAGGAGGCACCCGGAACCATCATCTGACCAATCTGACCCCACGCACCGGGTAGGAACGCGCTCGGCATGGACGCACCCGAAATCGGGTTACCGATGAACATGGTCACCACCACACCCAGGCCCAAGCCAGCGGCGGGAACCAGTAGGGCGCCCATACCAATCATGAAGGATGCGGTCGCCAAATAGGTTGCGGCGAATGCTGCCCACAGGGTTGCAAAATCACCGGGGATGAAACCGAACCAGGTGCTCAGAATCAGGGCGGTCAGAGCGCCGGCGATGACGGCATACAGGGTTGCGGTAGCAAAGCGGCGCCAGGTGCCCTTGATGAGGTTCAGGGAGAGCACGCCGCCGAGGATTCCACCTATAACCAGGGGGAAAGCGGCAATAGTCAGGCCGGTACCGGAGGAGTCACTCTCGCTCAGGGGCACCACGGCGGTGGTCTTCACCGCCATTGCGGATGCCTGCTTGGCCTGCACCTTCATCTGCTCCAGCTGGGCGGCAGCCTGCGCACCCTGCTCACCGCCGGCCTGCACCGCCTGGGTGAGGGCCTCAGTCTTGGCGGCGAGTGCCTTCTGCTGAATCTGCGCGTTCAGCTGGGCGGCAACGCCGTTGAGCATCTGGGTTGCTGCGGCGTTCGCGGCGGGGGCGGTCAGCACCTCGGGAGCAGCGCCTTCGGTGAAGATAATTGCGCCGTAGGTTTCGCGCTGCTTGATTTGCTGTTCAGCCTCTTCGCGGGAGGATGCCTGCTTCAGTTCGAAGGTTTCAATACCCTTATCTTTGAGGGACTGTTCAAACTGGCTGACGGTCGCCTCGGGGCCCGCAATAGAGACGGGCAGATTCTTTGCCTCCATGATCTTGGTGGGCCAGGTAAAGGCGAGGATAACAAGCGCAACAATCAGGGATGCCAGCAGGGAGGTGCTGATGACCTTAATCCAGGAGGAGCGCTCGGGGGCTGCCGGGGTCACCGGTTCCGCGGTGACTGCAGCACTGGTTTCGTTGTTCACGACAATCTCCAAACAAAATGCTTATTTCGCTTACGAGATAGAACTCTACCCTCGGTTTTTGTTGCAAGCAAACAAAATAGCTATTTTGTTTGCAATGTCACAAAAAGAATTAGCGTTGTGCCTTCCGGGTCCCTCACCCCGTAGACTGGAACCATGCCCCGACTAACAGACGCCACCAAAGCCGCACGCCGAGCCCAGATTCTCGAAGCCGCCATTAACTGCTTCCTCGAACGCGGCTACATCAACACCTCCATGAGCGACATTATCAAGGCCTCCGGCCTGTCCTCCGGATCCATCTACTCGCACTTCTCCGGCAAAGAAGATATCCTCATCGGCTCCATTAAAGAGCGACTCAACCATCTCAAGGAGTTCTGCGGCACATTCCCTGAAGGCTCAGGCCCCCAAGACATCCTCGAAACCATCTATACCAACCAGCTGGTTAACGAGAACTTCTCCGCCATGCTGTACCTCCGCCTTGAAGCGCTCCACGCACCCAAAATCGCCAAGGCGACCACGGAGGTCATTTCTCTATTGCAGGATCTTATTACTAAGACCCTCACCCCCTGGGCGATTGAACAGTTGAGCGTTCTGCACGAAATCAACCCCGACCCGAAGCAACGTACTCCCGAGCAGGAGGCGCTCATTGCCGACTACGCCCGCGATACGACGGACGCCCTCATGATGATCTTCCAGGGTTACATGCTCCGTTCCTTCTTTGGCACCCCCGAAGAAAAGGACCACCTCTACCGCGTGGCTTTGGCACTCCTTCCTGAGTAGTTGACCACCCAATAGCCCCTAAAAATCATCCTTGAGCGGTTGTTTTTCAGCATTTAGACCGTGCAGGGGCAACATAGGTCATTCACATTCTGCAGGCGTAGAATCGAGGAACTATGACTGAATCCTGCACCCCCGCCACCCCGGAACCGCGCGCCAGCGACCCCGCTGAGCTGAACAATCTGCGCGCCGCACACGCAGACGAACTCTCCTCCCGTACCCGCGCCACGAGCATCCCGGCGGACTCCTGCTCCCTCTACGACGACGAGGCTCTCGGCGGCACCGCCGGACGTGCCACCGCCTGGCTGGCACTCGAACACGTGGGTCACTGGGGCCGCGACGTGCTGGATGGCTCCGCCCTCGGCGAGGAGCTTTCGGAGGCGTTGGGCGAGGCAGTCTCGCAGGCGGGTTTGAAGTTCCTGCTGATTCGCCAGGCGGGCAGGGAGGGGCGCGTACTGCACGGCGCACCGGATGCATCCGGCAACCCGACCCACCGGGTGCTCTACGCGCTCTGCACCCCGGGTGAGGAAAAGCTCTACTCGTTCAGCGTGAGCACCCCCGAACAGCTCCTCGACCTACCCCTGAACAACCCCCAGGAGTTGATTCAGGCGACGGGCGCAGAGCTCATGGATTCCCCCGCCATTCTCGTGTGCACCCACTCCAAGCGCGACCGCTGCTGTGCTCTGCGCGGTCGCCCCATTGCGGCGCACCTGGCGGATATCCTGCCGGGTAATGCGGTCTGGGAGTGCTCGCATACGGGCGGTCACCGCTTTGCCCCGGTCGGTATTATGCTGCCCACCGGCTACACCTACGGTCGCCTCTCGGAGCCTTCGGCGCTGGCGGCGTACCTGTCGCTGGCGGGCCGCGATATTCCGTCGCTACACGGTCTGCGAGGCCGTAGCACGGATACCCCGGTGGAGCAGGCGGCGGAGGTTGCCGTACGCCTCGAACTGGAGAAAAAAGGTGAAGAAGTAACCTCTGGAGGTTTGGTTTCACGTGAAACGTCGGGACGGGAGGCGCTCATTGCGCTCCGCGAGGCGGGCATCGATGTGAACGTTGAGACAAGCACTGAGTTCTCCCCTGAATTTTTTGCGGCGTTCTCGCCTAAAGATTTCTCCGAGCACCCCACCATGGAGGCGGCACTCACCTCCCACACCGACGGACGCACTTGGGTCACCTTCTTCGAGCGAGTCACCCTTGAACCGCGCCCCAACTCCTGCGGCAAGGGTCCCGCTGATGCTTTCAGCCGCGAGCTGCTCGCATTGCATCAGCTCTAAAACCCGCGCATGATGTCAACAGCGTGAAGCCCCGGCGGGTACCTTCTCGGGTACCCGCCGGGGCTTCGGCGTATCCAGGGTTCTTCGGCGTATTCAGGGTTCGTCGTAGCCGGCATCTTGCCGTACCCGGCGAACAGGCTTATCCGGCGAACGGGTTCGGCGCGCCGATGTACTGTAGCTCGGTGTACTCTTCCAGGCCTTCCGGGCCGCCCTCGCGACCCATACCGGACTGCTTCACGCCGCCAAAGGGTGCCGCGGCGTTCGAGATAACGCCGGAGTTGTAACCGATCAGGCCGAACTCCAGACCCGTAGCCATGCGCGTAAAGCGCGGATGGTTGCTCGTGTACACGTACGCCGCCAGGCCGTACTCAGTGTCGTTGGCGAGCTTCAGGGCGGCGCGTTCCCCCTCCTCACCGTAGCCGCTGAACGTGGCAATCGGGGCGACGGGGCCGAAGATTTCTTCACGCCACACGCGCATCGAATCGGTCACGCCGGTCAGTACGGTAGGGCGAATGAAGTTGCCCTTGTTCAGGTTTTTGGGCATGCCTCCGGTATCGCTCGGAACGTTCTCCTCAAGCTCGGGAATGTAACCGCCGCAGGCGAGGAGCGCGCCCTTGCCCAGGGCGTCTTCGACCATAAAAAGCATGGATTCAACCGCTGAAGGTTGAATTAGCGGCCCACATTCGGTTCCGTCGACGGTTCCGTCACCCACGACGGTTGCCTCCATGCGTTCCACGAAGGCGCGCGTGAACTCTTCGGCAATGTCCTCGTGCACGATGATTCGGTTGGCGGCGGTGCAGGCCTCGCCCATATTCCTCATCTTCGCCGCGTAGGCGCCCTCCACGGCGGCGGGGATGTCCGCGTCCTCAAAGACGATGAACGGTGCGTTGCCACCCAGCTCCATGGAGGTGCGCAGAACGTTCTGCGAGGCCTGCGCGAGCAGGGTGCGGCCCACGGCGGTGGAGCCGGTGAACGAGACCTTCCGCAGGCGCTCATCGGCCATCAGCGCGGAGACAACCTCGCTGGTACGAGAGGTGGTCACCACGTTCAGCACGCCGTCCGGTAGGCCCGCCTCGCGCATCAGGGACGCGAAGTACAGGGAGCTGAGCGGGGTCAGGGAGGCGGGCTTGAGCACCGCGGTGCAGCCCGCCGCGAGCGCCGGGGCGACCTTGCGTGCCGCCATGGCGAGCGGGAAGTTCCAGGGGGTAATCAGCAGGCAGGGGCCGACGGGGCGGCGTACGGTGGTGATCTGCAGCCCGGATTCGGGGGCGACGGCGGTGCGGCCGAAGTTGCGGGCGGCTTCTTCGGCGTACCAGCGCAGGTAGTTTGCCGCGTAGGCGACTTCGCCGCGGGACTGGTCGAGGGGCTTGCCCATTTCGAGGGTCATGAGCCGGGCGATGACTTCGGTGCGCTGCGTCATGAGCGTGTAGGCGCGGTTGAGGATGTCGGCGCGTTCGCGGGCGCTGGTTGCCGCCCATGAGGTGCGGGCGTCGCAGGCGGCGTCGAGTGCTTCGATGCCCTGTTCGATGCTGGCGTCGGCGACGTGCGCGAGGAGTTGGCCGCAGGAGGGGTTGTGCACGGGGAAGGAGCCGTTGTCGCCGGTGACCCAGCTGCCGCCGATGAGCAGGTCGGTGGGCACGTAGAAGAAGGGGTAGGAGGGTCGTTCGTAGGGGTCGATGGGTTCGCGCTGCGGCATGTTGATGCTTTGCATGTGCGGTTCGGTGCGGCCTCGCAGCTGGGCGGATTTCACGGCGGGCTTTTCGGCGGGCTTTTCGGCGGGCTTTTCGGAAGTAGTGCTTTCGGCGGCGGAGCTTTCGGGTGAGGTGGTCATGGCGTGCCTTTCGGGTTGGGGCGGCCGGTGCGGTCGACTCTGACGCTTTTAATTCTAGTCCTGCACGCTCCCCTACCCCTCAAACCTGCTCCGCGCGCCTACACGTCCCCGCTCGCCCTCTCCCCACCCAAAAGACCGCGGGCACGCCGAAGGGGGCCGCATCCGCTATGGATGCGACCCCCTTCAGGTGGATTCTCGCTCAGCGCGCGAGGTTCCTAGCTGGGGATTATGGAAGGCGTTACCCGGAAGGGATGCTCGGTGTTGCATCCGCTCTGCCCGGTACCCGCACCTTCACCGCTTAGCGGGCGGTGAGGCGGGCACCCAGGTGGACTAGGCCCACCGGTTCTCTCAGATCCAGGACTGACGTGCTTCGATTCGGGTCAGCTCCAGAGGACCGCCATCGTTGGTGCCGTGGAAGCGGCCGAAGTGTACGTACGGGCCGCGGTAGGCGCTGTGGTTGATGGGGCTGGAGTACTGGCCGTTGACCGTGTAGTAGAAGCTGTTCTTGCTCAGCACGATCTTGCAGTTCAGTGCCTGGCCGGTGGTGACCTTCTGACGCAGCTTCATGGTGTGCAGTACGCGCGGGCTGGTCTGCTTGGGTTCGAAGCAGAGGATCTGCGCTACGGAGCTGCCGCGGTAGTTGGGGCGGATGGCGAGCACGTAGGTGCCGTCTTCCTGGTTTGCGGCGAACTTCTTGCCGATGCCGAAGGGGCCGTCGTGTTCGCGACCGAACGCAATGTAGCCGTAGTGACCATCCTGCTTCGGCAGTGCACCGGTCCACTTCATGGAGAAGTCGAGGGTGTACTTTTCGCGGGTGGTGTAGTTCGCCAGCGGGCCGAGCAGTACGGATTCGTCGTAGCGCTGGTTGTGCACGATGGCTACGCCGGTCAGGTCGGGCATGTCCGCTGCAACGGAGGGGTCGGCGGGCAGCATGCCGTGGGGGCGCTGGCCGGTCTTAATCTTCACGCTGGAGTCGAAGGGGTCACCGATTACCCAGTAGGGGTCGGGGCACATGAAGCCCTTAACGCCCAGTGCCTTGTACTTTTCGTAGGCGGAGCGGCGGTGGATTTCCCAGACAATGACTGCCTTGCCGAGGCCGGTGAGGGCGCGTACGTTCTCCTCGCTCATAGAGCCCTGGGAAGCGCCGGTCGGCTTCTCGTAGTAGGGTACGCCGATGGCGTCCACGTTTTCGTGGCGTGCCATTGCGGAAATCTTGTCGATGGGGTCGCCGCCGTCGAAGTAGCACCAGGTGGCGCAGCCTGCGGAGTTGGCAAGCTTCAGGTAGCGGGAGGTGGGGTTGAAGCCGCCGCTGCCGTCGCGGTACATCTTGATGACGGTGCGGCGCTGCAGGCCGCGTTCGGTGATGAACTTGACGAGGCCTGCCTGTGCGGGGCCGTCCTTCGCTTCGAGGAACAGTACGACCTTCTTGCCGCCGACGGAGGCGTATTCGCCGCCTGCGGGTACGGCGTCAACCGCGGCGATGGCCTCTTCGAGGGTGGGGATGTTGTACAGGTCGGTCTTTTCGCCCAGGTTCTTGCGCATGTTGACCTTGTACTGGCGCAGTTCGGCGAGGGTGTGGCCGCGAACGTCCATGGACGCACCGGTGGTGCGCTTGATGTTGGTGTCGTGCATGCATACGAACTGGCCGTCGCTGGTGGTGCGTACGGAAATTTCGACGGCGAGAGCGCCGCGGCGTACGGACTCTGCGTAGGCGTAGGCGGTGTGCTCGGGGCTGATGTTGCCGGCACCGCGGTGGGCGATGAAGAATTCATCGGTCTTGTAGAGCAGCTGATGTGCGGGGGAGCCGCTGTGTACTGCCGCGAGCTGTGCGCGGGTGTTGGCTGCGGCGTGGGCTTCGCCTGCCTGGAGCATGAGGGCGGCGGGTGCCAGTGCGGAGGCACCGATGAAGCCGCGGCGGCTCAGATTCTTAGAGGTCTTCGGGAATGCAGTCACCGTAGTGGTCCTTTTTCTTTTATGAGTTGAGCGTAATGTGTGTGGTTGTTCATTGAAGTTTTGGTTTATAGCTGAGGGTCCGGATTCTCTCAACTCAAACTACAACTCTATGTAGGATAACGATTTTTTATCGGTGATTCACTGCGTTTACAGGAAAATAGGGTATTATGTGCGCCTCATTCTTACCCGCTGTGTAATGCGGGTGAATGTGTTCCTCCTTTTCCGCCGCTTTTAATAGCGGCATTTCATGCGGCGTTAAAAATTTCTCGTGTAACGAAAAAAGCCGCGCCCACAGCCCGATTGAGCCTACAGGACGCGACCTTTTGCGTTAAAACATTTTTCGCAGGTTTTTCACCGCTGTTGAAGCTGAGCTATTTTCGCTGGTTCAGCTTACTTCTTGGATGCCTGAGCGACGCGGTCACCGGCTGCGACGGGGCGGCGTGCCTCAGAGTCCTTGGAGATGTTGAACTTTGCGGTGTTGGTGATCATCACCATGGTTTCCTTGGAGGGGATGCGGCCCTCGATAGCTGCCCAGTCGACCTCGATGATGGGTGCGCCTGCCTCAACCTTGTCACCTACGTTAGCAATCTTGGTGAAGCCGTCGCCACCGAGCTCAACGGTGTCGATACCGATGTGGACCAGTACCTCGCCGCCGTTTTCGGTGCGGAGCATGAATGCGTGCAGGGTGTCCTGAATCAGTGCGATGGTGCCTGCAACGGGTGCGACGATGGTGCCTGCGGTGGGGTTCACTGCGTAGCCGTCGCCCATAACGCCCTGAGAGAAAACGGGGTCGGAGACTTCGCTCAGCGGCAGGTACTCGCCGGTAGCAGGTGCGACGTAGACGTCTGCGGACGATGCTTCCTGTGCGGCAGCTTCCTTCTTCTTCTTGCCGAAACCGAACATATATGCTCCTTTTGGTCGTGTGGCGCTATGAATAGCGTGTATTTGTAGCGCTGATGCGTCCGCGTCGGATGCGGGCGTCGTTGCCTTCTTGGTTTCACACCGGGCGGCACCTGCCTGAATTGCAGGGTTCGCACACTCCGGTGCATATGCACTCAGAATACAACACCTGAACCCGTAGCTCACGAGCTGAGGGTCATTCGACTCGAATTCTGCAAATATTCCGCAAATCTGGAACTTCAACTCACACTTCTGCACTCTTGAGGTCCCGAGTACACTTAGTGAAGGACTGGCACCCCTCCCCCGAGCCGGTGCCTATAAGAGAGAAAAGGCTGAAACTGATGACTGAAGCGGCTGAGACCGTTCTTGAAGTATTTATTCCGGGCCCCGGCGAGAACCCGGAGGATCCGCAGGATATGGAGCGCTCTGAGTTCCTGGGCGCCGCGCAGGAGGCGCTGGATTCGGGCGTGGACATTGAGGTGTACTCCACCGACTCCTACCCTTCCGCATTTGAAGAGTGCGCACCGGTCGCCGAGCAGATTGAGATGAACGGCCGCGAGGTTCTGCCGCTCATGCTGGTCAACGGCGAGGTGAAGGTGTCCTTCGTGTACCCGACCGCCGAGCAGATTAAGCGTTTTGCGCGCGCCCACCTGGTCGCCCAGCCGAAGGCGAACGCGGCAGCGGCTGCGTGCGGCCCCTCCGGCTCCCCGGCGGCGTCGATGATCCCGAACCTGAGCCCCCTGGCGGAGCCCGCCGGTTTCGCGGCGACCCTGGCGGGTAAGGCACCCCAGCCGGTCGGCGGCCCCGAGAGAACCTAAGC
>OAVW01000031.1_pt1 | contig 55387 bp, 55 predicted proteins | sample 1495321 | NCBI WGS metagenome assembly OAVW01 (sample SAMEA2580108, study PRJEB22360) | human gut metagenome | biome: human gut; feature: human-associated habitat; material: faeces | place: Denmark | collected 2008/2010 | reverse complement strand
GGGCGGGATTTTTCAATTCGTTGCTCTTTAAGTCAACCTTGGTCTAACAGAGCCTTCTCTTTCAACGCGCTTCGATGGTGACGGGCTTCTCGTAGCATTGGGGAACATAATTCTTGTCGAGCGCCCAGTTGTTGATGAAGCGGAGCGGGCAGGATTGGTCCCATACGCGCTGTAGTTCCGAGACCGGCAGCACCTTGTATCCGGCTTCTCCGTCCTTGGAGAGCATGTACCCGTATTTGCCGTTCTTGTCGGCGTCGCCGTTGTCGAGCAGGTAGATTTTGTGGCAGCCGTCCCATGCGAATTCTGTGGCTGGGCTGGTTTGGCCGTTGATTGTGATGCTCATTGGTTTCCTCTTTCATTTTTTATGTGGACATATTCAATATACCACGTAAATGGGATATTGAAAAAAACAAAAAAGCGCACCGGAGTTTCGGTGCGCTTAGCGAAGCAGAATACGATCAGCTGGCAGAATGCCAGTCGCCACCATTCTGTTCCATGAACCGTTGCCGTGCCCGATGCTCCCATTCAGGAGAACCGGGCTTTTCACGGTGGATCCAGCTCATCACGCTCGACGGTTTAATGCCGTTCGCGGTGATGATGGTGTGGCCCACCGGATACGTGCTGCCGTCGCTCATGTGTCCGATTCCCGGCCGGTCATGCTCCATGCGGAACGTGTGGTGTTTCGCGTCCGGCACCGTGTATTCGATGCCCGGATCCCAGCGTGCCAGGGCGACCGCCCCCTTGACGCCACGGTGTTTGGCGGCCAGGCGCAGCATCGCCGCTTGGCCGACATCGGGGCCAAGGCCGGCGAATGGCTTCTTCGCCTTTTCGTCCGGGTCGAACACGTCAGGATTCGCGGCCATGAACCGTCGGTATTCCTGTTCGTTGTCACACAATGCGTCGCGCATCTGACGGTATCGGCGAGTCGGTTTCCGCCCGTCCAGCAACTGTTTTTCCAGTTTCTTGAAGTCCTTGGACTGACGGTATTCCTTACCTTTTTCCGGATTCCAGCCATCATCTTGAAGCTCATGCAGCGTGTCAGCGAAAGCCATCTTGTCATCGAACGCACTGCCGTTGATCAGCCCACGGTCGACGTTCTTCTCGAACAGGTCACGCATGTCATCGTTCAACGGTGACAGGTGTTTCTCCGTCGCCGCATCGTACCGGGCCTTCTTGGTCTGTTTTCCTTTCCATGCGGCTTCATAGCGGCGTTCCGCAGCTTCCTCGTCGTAATCCCCGACCCAATCCTCCGGCTGCGGTCCCGTGTATGCGTTCGTGTGTTCGCCTAGCTGTACGGGTTCCAAACCAAGCTTGTGAAGCTCCCGGTTCGGATCCAATGCGGTTTCGAGAATATGCTGTCGGGTTTCCTGTTCCAATTGCGTACGGTCAGGCGCTTTGACCGGTATGCCGGCGTATGCGGCCTCTATATGGTCGGCGATATAGTCGGCATGGGAGCCGCCCGGGGCCTGTGGATCGTATCGCAGGTTTTCAATGATCAGTGGCATGTCATCGGTTTCGCCAGGCTTTGCCGGACGGGCGATGAGCTCATCCAATCGTCTGGTGGCGTATCCCGCGCAGTCGGCTACATCCGGATCCATGATGATGTTCGTTTCGGCGGCGAGCATCGCATTATTCAATCGTTTCCATTCGAAGTCCGTCAACGTGTCGCCGGAGGGCAGACCGGTATCCTGTTCCTCCGCGAATTCGCCGTTTGCTCGACGGCGTTGTTGCTTTGCGTGTAAGGATTTTCTGGAATCAACCATTTGGGCGCCTCTCGTTAAGGACTGTTGGTTTTCAGATTATCTGCACGGGGGTGGCGGGATCCTTGTTTTTTCGGGAACTGTTTTTTCCCATACGAGGAAGGCGGCCCCGGAGAGCCGCCGATAATCGATTTCGTCAGCCGACTTTGACGACTATCGGATTGCCGTTTTGGTCACAGGTCTGCAGATAGGTTCCGATGCCACTGTTGTTGATGGTGTCAGGCGTCGCGTTGTGCCACACCTGTTGCACGGTCCCGTATGGAGTGGATTGGCCTTGCTGCAGTTGTCCGATCCACCCGGCGCCCGTGCTGTTGTGTCCGGCGATGAGACGTGAGCCGCCGAGCCCGTCGAAAATCGGCATTTCGACTAGGCCTCCCTGGTCGATGGCTGCCTGGCATTGGGCACGCAGGTTCCATCCACCGTCTCCGCATGTGGTGGAGGGCGTGTAGGTGTATCCGTTGTCGGCTGGTTGGGTTGGCTGATATGCGGGAGCATTTCCCGTGTAGACCGGGTTCGTATAAGTGCTGGCGTTCAAACTGTTGGCCGTGGACGAGGTTTGATATGAGGACTGGACGGCTGCGGCTTGGGCCTCTTGCGCAAGTCGCTGTTCATGCGCGGACACTGCATCTTTCACCGGCTGGATTTTCGAATTGATTACGTCCGCTTGTTTTTTCAGCCAGGTGAGATCAGTGGACTTCTTCCAGTCTTTTGCCGCATCCATTGTCTTCTGCAATGCTTGGCGGGGCGCTTCGTCATCCACGTTGTCTTTGGACGTTTCGAGAAGCTGACTGGCTTTCCCGATCGAATCTTTGACTTTACCGCGCGCGTCGTCGAGCTTCTTGTAATGCTGCGATTCCTTGATATAGGAGTCGAGTCGGTTCAGCATGGAAGAGGAAGAAATATTGGCTGAGTCTTGGTTTTTAATGGTCTCGGTCAGCTCACGGATTTGACTGATACTCATTCTTCCCGCATCCGGATTGTGGGCAATGTTTTCCTTCAACTGACCTTTGGCTCCGAGCATGGCCGAATCCATACGAGACACGAGATCATGGTCTTTCCCTAGTAGCTGACCGGCAGGAATCTTGTCCGTTTTCTGCACTGCTTTGACTTGTTTGGCAAGATTAATGTGGGACTGCCGTGCACTCTGAACAGCAACCTCATACTGGGTTTGAGCTTCAGTGAAGTCAGCCGCATACACGGTTCCAGCCCCTGCGGCCATCAACAGGATAGCGGTCGTAGCGCCAGCAAGAATAGGAATGATATGTGTGTGCTGTTTTTCTGAGTTGGACAAAATGATTCCTTACGGTAAGCGGAAACTATGTTTTCTTGGACTTCGGATAGCCGTCTAGCTATTCGGGGATCCTCAGTCTCCGCTTTACCGCAAGGAATCAGTCAATTCATCGGAAACATTGAAAAGTGTGTCTGTTCAATAGAAAGCATCAAAAAAAAATGGATTGCTCGGCACTTCCTGACCAAAAAATCGATCCGGTTACTCTTTTTTTGCGATTCGACGTTTGAGATACGCACTTAATCCATCTACGCACCAAAGTGGAATGTTTGTCATCCAATCCTGCTCCCTGTAGCCTATTTCTCCCGTGCGGATTCCATGTAGCCCATATCGGCTGCAGACGTATGCGAGGCTTTTCGCGCGAATATTAGAAGAGGATTTCACTTCGATAGGAAAAATTTCGTCTCCCTGTTCCACAACGAAATCTATTTCCGCCCTGCCCTGAGGATTCGGATTAGTCCAATAGCGAGGTTTGATTCCTTGAACTACGAGCTGCTGGCACACGTATTGTTCTACGAACGCGCCCTTGAATTCGGAAAAGAGCTTCGACTTGTTTACCAGAGTGTCCACTTCGAGACCAGATAAAGCTCCCAGTATGCCCGTGTCTTCCAGATATATTTTGAACGTGTTAAGACTCTCATATCCGGTCAGAGGTATATGCAAAGCATCGAGGCAAGGGACTTTGGTAATGATCCCGTAATCCGTCAGCCAGTTGAGCGCTTCCTCATATTCGCGCGCACGGGCGCCTCGCCGGACGACACCGTAAACGAATTTACGGTTCTCTTTGGCTAACTGCGATGGCAATGTGTTCCACACGAGGCGGATACGCTCGCCAAGCGTATAGGCGGCGTGCTTGGAGAAATCAAGGTCATAGGCGTTGAGGATATCTTGTTGGATGGCCCGCACATCCTGTGGAATACCATTGTCCAGATGGGCGCTTAACGCGGCCGGCATGCCGCCTACCCACATGTATGTTTTGAGCAGGTCGTTCATCCGTGGTTCAAGCGCCTGCGGGATATCCTCGAACCGTCCTTGCCTGATAATGTCGGCTATCATGTTCTGGCCGATGCTGTCCAGATACTCGGTGAAGGAGAGCGGATGCAGGTTCATCATGGTGACCTTTCCCACGGGGAAAGAGGCTTTGCTGTGCTTGGATATTCCCATATAGGAGCCGGTGGCGATGATGTCATAGTCGGTCGCTTGCTCCGTGAAATACTTAAGCGAGGTCAAAGCGCGCGGGCTTTCCTGTATCTCATCGAAGAAGAGCAGGGTTTTGCCGGGAAGTATCCGCTGATTGAATGTGAGCTCAAGCTGTCGAACTATCCGTTGCGGGTCAAGATCCTGCTCGAATATCCCGGCCAGGGAGGGGCGTTGCATGAAATCAGCCGAGACGATGTTGTCGTATTGTCCATTCGCGAACTCGTTGACCAGCCACGTCTTGCCCGTCTGCCGTGCGCCGCGGATCAGGAGAGGCTTATGGTCTGGGGCGGCCTTCCACTGATTGAGCGTTTTCAGTGCTGCCCGTTGGAGTCTCATAGCCTCTCCCTATCATAAATGTGTAGACGTTACACATTTATCCTATCATAAATGTGTAGACGTTACACATTTATGATAGGTTATTGCAGTCGTAGCAGTTTCAACGCGACGGACACCAGGCGATCGGTACGGGCCTTGATCGCTCCGGCATCCCATTTGGTTTTGTCCACTACATCATCGTTGAGGTTCAGGCCGTTCCGGTATCCGATGTAGCGGCCTGCGGAGTCCTTGCGGTCGCGTTTCCGTTCGAAGCCCATTCGCCCTAGATCCGAGTTGTACCCGGTGAGGGTCAGATTGCCGAGGGTGTGCACCAAAGTGGAACGAACCTCTTCCGCTTGCTCCTTGCTGCCGAAGGCATCGATCCATTCCTGTGTGATGTTTTCGGTTTTCGGGAAAATATGTTCGATGGTGAAATAGTATTGGGTACCTCGTTCGTTCATACGCCACAAGTCAACCCAAGTCTCGCCTGTCATTCCGGTTTGCGCTATCGCAGCGAGAACATAGCGTGTCATGTCACGATTATCCTCGTACACCGGTCCCCGAAGAGACTCCTCGAAGCGTGTATCTGACGCATAATTCGTCGGCTTCGTGAGTTGTTCTTGCAGGTATTGGATCACTTGATCAGCGGTTCGGGGTTCGTCTTCCTCTAGATTGCGGAGAATGGCGACGAACAATCGTTGGACGGTGTTGGTTGCCGGGTAGTCGGTGAAATTGCGGCGCACGAACCATATTGCCAACATCATTGTGATATGGGCAAGATCCTTGTCGGATAGTTGCAGACGTTCTCGGTTCGCCGTGAACCACATCAAAGGCATGAATCCCTGAGCTCCACCTGCATGGCGAAGTGAATCGGATATCTTCTTGAATGCGGGTAGGCCGCAATCATCGGTGGAGCCGGCAAGCATGCCGTAGACTCTGCCCGACTCGGCAATCTCGTCCAATAGGACATCCACACCTTTCTCATCCAGCCAATTCTCATACAATCGGATAAGGTTTGAGTGGGTCGCCGGAGTGCCAACCGTGGACTTAAAGGCGTTGTAGTAGTAGCGCAGGAACCGCTCCTGGGCACCGCCGTCGGGTCCGACCGCTGCGATGACTCGCATCCATTTCTCGTAGGTGTTATCGATATTAAGATTCCTGTCGGAATCCGCACGGGCGAGCATTTCGTTCTTTATCAGATCGATGGGGGACAGATCCATCCCTCTATTGTTCAGGCTCTCGAAAAGGGTGAAGGCGCTGGCGTGATCTGGTACTTCTATCTTGACCAATACCGTGTTCCGGACTCGACGTGCCATGCCGAACACGACGGACAGCGGGTCAGTGGATCCTTCCAGCTCAGAGGTTATTCGGCTGCGGAAATACTTGTATGCTTTACCGATGCCTCGGTTACCCCAGTATCGAGGTACAGGAGTTGGTGCTTGTCCGTTCTGGGAGATTGCCAAACTGACTAGATACACGTAGTCTGCATTGTTGTTGCCTTGAGCCTGAAGACGGAGTCGAGGATTGTCGTTTGTGGCAAGCATTTTCCGCAAGGAAATGGACTCGAACAATCTGCTCTCATCCGCAATGAACTGTTCGCGCCTGTCCGCCATCTCCCGGTATAAGGCGGCAAGAAGAATCGACAAACTGGTCATACGCTGTTGTCCATCGACCAGCTCCAGCTGTGGGTGAATGGCATCATCGCCGCTGATGGCGATGACCGTACCCAGAAAATGAGGCTTAGACCCCGATTCGCCCATAATATCGTCATAGAGAGCAGCCCATTGTGGCTTGCGCCAAGAGTATTCTCTCTGATATTTCGGAATCACATATTTAAGTAAGGAATCCGGATTGAGCAGATCCCGGAGATAATAATCATTCGCTGAATTAATGATGCTGGTTTGAGCCATGGACGGACCTTCGTCTTCGTTTTTTTTCTCTTCATAGTATACCGTCGACTGGCGGTTTTAACTGGTATGCTAGGCCTGCCAATCAGCTGTAATCTATAGTCATGATTCTCATTGGCAAGCCCATAGATACTACTCCCAACAAGCCCTGCTCTTACCATATGCACGAACCGAGAGGGGAAGCGAAAGAGTCCCGCAACTTTGAAGCCCGCCGCCAAGTCAAGAACCGGGAATACGTTCGGAGCTTCGATAGCGTCAAGGAACTGGGGGAGTTCTTCGACGCTATCTAGAATTCGATGGACCGAGACAATTCGGGAGTATTCTCCTCTGGAGCTTCCAACGGCAAAGTTCGCCGTCTATTTTTTTCGGGAACATATATTGTTGATACTTTCCATCAGTCGAATCAACCATCCGTTTCTCCTTGTCGTTGCTTTACCGGCACCCGATGCGCCAGCCGTTGCACGACACTTTAGAACAGATATCTTGAGACCATGGTCTGGCTGGAGACTACCCATTCTGGAGAAGGATGTATGCGGTCATTGCCCGCAAAGGAAAATAGATCAATCGCAGTCCAGATTCCTACGACACAGTCCCAGCATCGGCCGCAAATCAGGAGTCCGACCCTCCCGATGCTCTCGCACAGCATGCGCAGCCAACGGCAGCAATCGTTCCAGATTCTTGTCCATGACACTACGGTTTAGGGTACGATCCCAGTCAGTGGCGATACGACGGAAAGCATTATGGAACTGCTCGACCACCCCAAACCGTTCACTATCAGAACCATATACGGATCTCATAGTCTCTACAGTACGGCCAGACGCTATCTCATAGTCCTTCGCTTGCCCGTCGAGCAGTCGGGCGAGCACCAGAGCATTCTCCTCAAACTTGTCAGCCGGCAATCCGAGTGCGCGCATCCCGTTGACTGCCCATTCGTGATCTGTTTCCGGATGCCTCCATGAGCAGCCTCCGCCGTTCAGATGGAACTCGTACCCGTACACATCCTTCAACGTTTTCGCCGCGATCTCGCGAATATGGTCATGTTGGATCCGATACCAGGCGCGCAACGCTTCGCACAGCATCGCATAACAACCGTTCAACTCCAGCTGCTCATAGGTCATTGTCCTGCTCATTACGATTCCTTAACCGTTAATAGGATTCCATTGGATCCAACGAGACCGACTTTGTTGCCGTCCACAAGTATCCACCCCTTGACATACCTGTTGCCCTGCAGCCACGTGGCCTCGGTTCTATCTTCCGGCAGCTTCTTGGATGAGCATCCGCCGATATTTTCGCAACGCAGATGACTGACATTGAACGTCCGTTCCGTCTTTTCCGTGAACGTCAAGTACTGTGGCTCCGTTCCGGTTGTAGTTGACAACCAAAGCAGTCCAATTGCCCAGGCGGCGATGATGAGGCTTGTGATGCATGCTTGGCATTTTTCCCAACCTAAGCTATCGGTGAGGTCTCTGCAGCGAGCGAGTATCAGAAACATGACGGATACGGAGACGATTGCAATGACCAGAAACCACCCAGTATTCAGATGGAATTCCCTAGGCAGAGAATTCAACCAATCGGAATAGTCAACCATCATTGTCCTTTCCTGTATCCGCCGATATGTCGAATCGCATACAGAACCGCGACGCACAGCATGATTCCGCTGACCGGCAGACCGATGAACGGGGCATGCCCATGGGCCAGGTTGGATACGCTTTGCCTTCAGGCCGCTCGTTCAGCATGGAAGTCCTCCTCTTTTATCGGTTGTACTGAGATGATCGCGTCCACGTCGGCGTCCTTCAAATGGACTCGTACCGGTCGTCCGGTTTTGTTCGCTTGGATTTGCGCGTCATGCACGGTTTTCACGTCCGGCCAGGCTTCCATCAGTTCCTCGTTGCTTTCGCAGCCGTTGATGACCGGCACCCAGTCGGGATGCTGGTTCATGAGCGTGCTGGAGAGTATGGGGGCGGTCATGTCGTGCAGTTCGTTCATGGCGCTGTAGGCGGCGATGGTGAAGAACAGGCGTGATTCCACGCTATTGTCAGTGCCTTTTGCGGACTGGTCGATGAGGTCGGCGAACGCTTGTTTGAACTGTTCGCTGACCTTTTGAATCGCGTCGTATACGCTGCCGGCGTCATTCCAGTTGATGCTGGTGGAGCCCAATGCGGGCGGCGGGAATCTTTCGCTTGCGTCTTCGGTGATGTCGTCGTTGAACGTGAATCCGGATGGTATCTGGGCCATTTTTTTTCTCGCTCCGGTCAGGCGATGAGACTCAACAATTCCGCATCGTCGGGAGTCCCGTCGCTGAGGACACTGTCATACTGGGGTTCCCGGTTGGATGCGATGTCGAGTTCGGTGCGAGGCAGCTCGACATTCGGCCCGGTCTCGTTTTGCAGATACTTGTCTGCACCTTGTGGCTCGAAGATCCAATTTTTTGGCTGAGGTGGAAGTACTACGCCAGAAACGCGGCCGACAGTCCCGTTGACAAGTTTGAAGATGCCTTGGAATCGTCCGTTAACCGATTCCACGATCATACGGCCTTCGATGTTTTCGGGGAAATCCGGGGTTGCGTTCCTTATCCCGATGGTGCCGATGAACCGGCTTCCGTTTTCGAATGTGTGGGAGACGCGGTAGCGTTTGTTGTATGCCATGATGGTTCCTTTTTTGATTGTTTTTTATGTGGACAGTTGTTGTGGATTGTGGATAACCGGTCAGAGTGGCGTAGGGAACGATTCTCCGGCTGAGAACTTCAACTGGCGGAGAGGCTTGCCCTTACGCCACTTGTTCCACGCCTTGATGGTCAATGCGGCGATGCGTACACGGTTGTCGCGGGTGGAACGGCCGGCCTTGTGAGGCTGAGCCATCAACGTGTTGCGCAGTATGAGGATCGGATCGTCGGCTTGCAGGTTCGCACCGCTGGCGAGGCTCATGAAGAACCTGTCGGCCGCATCCGTGTCGATGTGCGCGAACGTCCACCAAAGCGAGGCGAACATGCTGCTGGTCAGCATGTCCCCGGATTGGCTGCGGAACGCGCGTGATGCGGCGAGCACGTCCGCCAGTTGCGGGGTCTGGTCGATGAACGAGATAATCTCACCGCGCGTGGGTTTCAAATCGTTCTGAGCGGCGGCCTCCATGCCCAGCTGGTCGGCCAGATACACGGCGCGGGCCAGTGAGGCGAGCTGCGTGGAGTTCTTTTCTCCGCGCAAGGTGAGCACGTCGCCCAAGGTGCGGGTTTTTCCGCTGTCCATGGTCTGCTGGGTTTCGTTTTCCAACCCTCGGATGACGAGCGTGGTCAACGGCTTGTCGGCGGCGATGACGGCGAGCAGACGATGCTGGCCGTCCAGCAGTCGCCCGTCTTTGCCGAATTTGATGGCCTCACCGTTGAACCGCCATTCGCCGTTGCGAATTTCGCGGGCGAACAAGTTGACGTTGTCTCGGCTGATACGCCGGTTGTTGACGTTTTCGCCGAGCATGGTTTTCGCTATTTCCGGGGTGATGGTTTCCACTTTGGCGGTGATTTTCGCGTCCATGATTGGGTTTTCCTTTTTTCTTCTGTGGGTCAGATTCCGGTCGTATAGTCCTGCGGCATGTCCTTGAACTTGCTGTTGCTTCCAAGGAAAGCAAGGTGGAAAGTCTCGGTCGGGCCGTTGCGATGCTTGGCCATGATGATGTCGGCCTCACCGGGCCTATCTTCCTTGTCATAGGCGTCGGGACGGTGTACGAGGAACACCACGTCGGCGTCCTGTTCGATGGAGCCGGATTCGCGTAGGTCACTCATTTGAGGTACTTTGTCGGCGCGCATTTCCACGTTGCGGTTCAGCTGGCTGAGGATCACGACCGGCACCTGCAGTTCCTTGGCCAACAGTTTGAACTGGCGGCTGAAGTCGCTTACCTCCTGCTGACGGTTCTCGGTCATGCGCCCACTGGACATGAGCTGCAGATAGTCGACGACCACGAGTTTCAGGTCTTTTGTCTCCTTCAACCTGCGGCATTTCGCTCGAATATCAGGGACCTTAAGATTCGCGGAATCATCGATATACAATGGCTTGTCCTTGAGCTTCTGCCAAAAACCGTTGACGGTTCGCCATCGTTCGTCGGTCATCTGAGACGGGTCGCGGAAAACATTCAACGGAATGTTCGTCTCGGCGGAGAACAGGCGTTGCGCGATTTCCTCACGGCTCATTTCCAGGCTGAAGACGACTGTGCATTGGTTGTCGTGAATGGCCGCATTCCGTGCGAAGTCCATTCCCAACGTGGACTTTCCCATGGCCGGGCGTCCGGCGACGACGATCATCTGCCCTGGTTGCAGACCGTGGGTCACGTCATCGATGTCCCTGAATCCGGTGTGGACTCCTTCGGCGATTTCCCCCTTCTGAATCTTGTCGAGATGGTCAAGCATATCGGTGGAAACCGTATAGATGTCCTTGTAATCGGTACTGGAATCGTCCTCGCCGATATGGAACGCCTCGTCCAAGGCGTTGCCGATGATACTGTCGGTGTCGGCATCGTTCGCATGACCCATTTGCGCTATGCGGGTGCCGATGGCGATGATGTCGCGTCGTTTCGCCGCGTCTTTGACCATGTCCGCGTAGATGCCGACATTCGACGTGGTCGGAGCATAATCGATGAGCTTGCCGACGTAGTTCAGGCCTCCAACATGATCAAGCATTTTCCGCTCGGTCAATGTCATGCAAAGCAGTGTGGTGTCAACGTCGCCATGTTGATCGGACAGGTCGCAGATCAGACGATAAATCGTTTTGTTGTTCGGCTGGTAGAAGTCGTTTTCCGTGATTTTCTGACGCGCCTCGTCAATGGCGGCACGGGATTGGAGCATCGCACCCAATACGGTGCGTTCCGCTTCATCCTTGTGTGGTAGTTCCTGGTTAAACGGATCGTTCATTGCTTGCTCGCCTCCTTATCCTCGGCCAGTCGGATTTTCTTCGCCTGCTGCTCGAGGTATTTGATTTCTTCCTCGATGCGCTTCAGACGTGACGTTCGACTATCTACTGTGGATAATTCGTCCGGGTTTTCTTTCCACCGGGCGATACAGCGTTCGATGCGCTTGTACCCGATTACTTCGGGTCCTATCCCGTTGTCGCGGAAGATGTCGACGGGCCGGTCTCCCATGGCATAGCGTGCCGTCGCTTGCGTCCTGAAGGAGTTCGTGTAGTAGATTCGTCCGCCTTGCACTCTGCGCACGATTTCAGGCAGCGTACGAAGGTAATCGACGGTTTCCCGATCGAGCTTTTTCCCTGATGTCATTGCGTGTTAATCCTTTGGCGGTTCTGTTTGCAAGGAGAGGATTCGACGGTGATTCCAAGAGCTTTTCTTGTTCTTTGATTGTTGAGCGCGGCATACAGTTCTATGCGTTCGAAGGCGTTGAATTCTCCTCTCGCGTTCATTTCCAGCATGCGCAGAATGGATTGGATGCGGAGCTGTTCTGAGAATTCATGCAGCCCCTGCGCCGTCGTCCCCTCGGATTCCTGTGCCTCATGGCGTTCGGATGGATGGGTTGGCTGTTCTGATTTGAGACGCATGTTCAGGTATTCCATGGCCTCTTCCTCCGAGTCGAATTGACGGATCGCCACGGGCATGTGGCTCTCGCATTCGATGATTTCAAAGTGGGTTTGTTCTTCTGCCACTGATTGGTCCTTGATTGTGTTGTGCGATGGTTTCATCGATGAAGTCGCGTACGGAAATCAGGTCGCTGATGTCTGACACGGATGTTTTCGGAGTGTTCGCGTCGAGCTTTCCGCCCTGTGGTGTCACGTATGCGCTGAACCCGTTAAAGCTGGGAACCCTCAACAGGATCAGGGACCAGCGGCGATTGGCCCCGGGTATCTCCAGCCGGCATGATCCGTCGTCATTGTCGATGCGTAGCACCGTCATATCAGACCTTCATCTTGAGAATCCGGAACATGCTTGGCCTCGTTCGGTCGTGTTGCGTGACATATCTTCGGACGGTGCGCATGGCTTGTCTTTTGCTCTCGAAAGAAGGCATGAGACTCCGATGCCAGGCGGGCTTCCAACCGTCAACTGATTTTTCTTGTATGAAAAAAATACTCATCGGTTTCCTTGTCGTTCTGAATTACGGTCTCTTATCGGCCCGCCATCGGCTGATATCCGTCGAGTTCTCGAAGCAGTTCCTCCTGCCAGTCCTTGTCATCAAGGGACTGCTTCTTCTCCTTTTCGAACCAGCAGGAAGAGCAGAGTCCGGTCTGTCTCTCATCTGCCGACAGGAGTGTTCCGCATCCTCGGCAGAAGTGGTTCAGGATTTTCGTTCGGAACCGCATTCCATTTCCTTTCGCGCATCGTTGAAGGCTTTGAACGCTTCGTTGATGTACCGGTTCTGATCTCGTTTCGGGAGTTGCCCGAAGTCGAGAATCTGACGGCCGCTACGACCTTCGACGAGCCGGTATAGGGCTTTCGCCGCGGCAAGAACCTCGGCGGTGGTGCCAAGATCCGCAGCGTCAACCGTTCTCTTGTGCAGTGGTCCAGGAATAGGCGGAGAGAGACGCAGTTGGTCGAAAATGTTGGTGACGGATTGCATTCTCTCCCCTCACAGTTCTTCATCATGGAATCGGAATGGAGCTTTCGAGGACAGATCCTTTGTCGTTGAATCGTTGACGTTTTCTCCCGTCTTGCCGATTAGCAGCGCAGGGCCGTTCATCCAACGCCCATCGGACTCGCGTATCTGCATGATCCAAAGCTCCTGACCGTTTTTCCACACGGTGTACAGGCCGTCTGACTTGTCCTCCCACAGTCCGGGGCGATCCGGAATTCGTGCGGGTGCCGGTCGCAAAGCATGGTCGAATGCGTCGTCATCAATCCGATAGGTGTTGGAGTCAATCAGGACTAGACAATGGCCGTCATCGGTGATTTCCTGTACTGGATATTTGTTCCCGTTCGTTTGCACGAAGACGTCTCCGGGTTGCACGCCGGTGATGTCTTCGATGATTTTGTATTCGGGTTCGTCGGGTAGCAGCTTGATGCTGACGGGTGCTTTCTGCCGGGTGAGTTCCATGAATCCGTCATGGCCTTCGTGGAACAGTTCGCCGATGTCGAAGCCGTTGACAGTGTATTGCCGGGCTCCGAGCGTGTGTCCGATTCCGGGAGTGAGTCGGAATTCGAGGATCATGTCGCCGCCGTATGCGGAGACTCGTACCCGTCGGTTTCTGAGCTGGGCGAATGTCATGTTTCGCCAGAAGCGTTTGTCGTGTTCTTCCATTGGTTGTCGTTGTTTTCTTTCGATTTATGTGGACGTATTCAGTATAACAAGTAAAAGAGAATTAAGGGGAGGGGGTGAATCTTCGGAGTGTCGCGATATGCTGAACGCGTCCACATAAAAAAACAAAAGATACACACCGAGAAAACAGCGGAACCCCCAACGCAATTACCTCAGGGCCACCACAAGCGATGCCGAAGACGGCGATTGCGGTTCCCCCAAAACGACAAAACGTAATCGGTTGATATCAAAAAAACAGGAGCCAACATGACCTTCACGGCAGAACCGAACATCGGATCGCACCTCGTCGAAGCGACACCACCAAACCTCTTGGAGCACATCGGCGAACACATCAAATTTCTCCGGGAATGCAAAATCACCTTCACGGGAAGCATCGGAAGAGGGGACATCCCGTACACGAAAAGCGCGATGACATTGCTCAACAACATCGACGTGCTGATCGCCGGCGAGGAAGCCGACAAGGAAGTCCTCCGATTCAACAGCGGGGACATGATGGGTATGATACCGCCAGCCACCAAGCACTATAGGCCCGACCTCGACCTCAGGACCCAGAGTCTCATGGACGGCGGATACACCGAAGCGATGATCAATTCAGACAGGCAGATGTGGGGCGGCTCGCCCATCTCATTCCCGAACGACCCGCAGTGGAACAAATAAGAACCACGACCGGCGGGCATGCCGGGTGACGACCCCAACGCCTCCAGCATGCCCGCCTTTTTTGACCAACTTGGACGGCGCGTCGGCCGTCGAATCCGGATGCGAATCGGTGTGAATCGGAGGTTGTTTTTTCTGATGGCGAGGCATAAGTCTCACGAGGAGGAACCATTGGGTTGGAGTGTCGGTGATTTCGCTTTGTCGGATCCGGGGTGTCGACTGTATATCGACATGGCCCGGAATGCGTATGGGAAACTCGACCCGAAACTGGTGTCCTGCAGAATTCATTACCGGCTGCAGTGTCTGAACCTCAGTCCCAGGAAGAAAGGCCAGTAGGTCTTCGGTTCGACGGTGTAAAACAAGCATCTGCCTTACTGGGTATGTTGGCATGTCGCGTATGAAAAACCGTAAAATTGTTGGTATCAACCGAAAAAGCAAAAACAGGGGAAGAGTCGGGATGCTCAACAAAATACACAGGCTGAGAAGCGTCGGGATGGACAACGGCATAGCCATAGGATTCGGAATTCTTTACGTCGCGGAAGAGGCATACCCGCTCATCCCATACGTGCGCGGCAACGAACATCCGCTCGCATTCGGCAGGACTCCTCGACTCCTAAGCATCCTGTTCACGACGTTCGTGAACACACAAAACGCGGATTACAACGGCAAGACCAGGACGCTGACCATCGGCAAGGACGTACGGCAAGTGGCCCGCAGAATGGGCATGCTGACGGGAGGCTGCGGCCGACAGAATACGGTCACCAGCATCATCGGCTATCAGGACATCACGTTCACTTCAAGGGACGGCAAAGAAATAAAACCGATCGAAGAGACGAACATCGTCCAAGGCGAAAGCTGGAACGAAAAAACCATTACCTTCACTTGGGAATACGTCCGATTGATGTCGCGCGAACCGAAGGAGATTCCTCTTTCCGCCGTCGTCGGAACCAGTGGCGGAAGCCTGTCCTTGGATCTGCTGGTGTTCGCGACGCTCTACTGTCCGGAGCAGAAGGAACTGTATATCAGTCGAAATAATCTATACAAGATCGTCCCCGGTACGAGCACGGAGACGGTGTCCACCAAGCACCTCACCGTCAGCCTCACAAAGCTCAACCAGATTCAGAAAATCTGGGTATTCTCGTTGACGAGGGCGGGCCTCGTGATCAGACCATACGGGATGCCGCCAAAGGCGGAGAACCGTGTGCAGCTCATCGCGGAATAATAAAAAAACGGTTGGATACGGATCCATGTTCGTATCCAACCGTTCAAGCATCCCGAGATGCCGGCCGTCAGATTTTCAGCTTCTCAACCACACTGAGATCGACGCCGTCACCCCAGTGTTCAGCCACCGCATTGACATCCTTCATCGGCTCACCGGACGCGCGGCCGAAACCACGATCCGGTTCGGCGGCATTCAAAACAGCGAACAGAGTCTTGGACAGAGTCTTGTCTTCCATGAACGCGAAAGCAAGCCTCATCTTCAGGTCGGACGGTTGAGCGCCAGCCAGTTCCTTGACGAACTTGGAGAATTCGGCGACCCGCTTCCGCGTCTTGGTTTCCGTCAACACCTCAAGCAGAACCGGAGCGTCGGTCTTGCTGGTCTCGCACAGAATCTTGGCGATGTTCGCGGTACGGTCATCGGAAAGAACGTCGAGCATGTCCTTGATCTTCGCGTACGAGGCGGCTTCCAAATGAGGGAAGGACGAGTTTTTCTTCGCGGTCTTGCGCCGCGTGGTCTTGGCACCCTTGACGGAGGTTTCTTCCTCACGGTCGGGCGTTGTCTCATCGACGGAATCCGTCTCTTCCGGCTGGACGTCAGGCTGAGAATCCTCGTCCGATGCCGACCAGTTCTCAGAATCGTCCGCTTGCCCGGCTTCGTTCACCGGCTTGGAATCGTCGACCGGCGCCGGGGCTGGGGTCGGGGTGCCGAAATTGTTGTTCCATGGAAAATCTGCCATCGTTAACTCCCTTCGTCAAGGCAGGACCGTTCGAGTGAACCGTCTTCAACGACTGTATCCGAGCAAACAACGAATAACCGAAAAAATATTGAAATTAACCGTTTTGACTTCGGCGCGGCGCCGCGCGGCCGCCGTTTCTCATGCAAACTAGCGGACCAGAAAAATCACGGACAAAAACAAAAGAGCAGACAGGCAACCAAGAAGAGTCAGAAAAAAAGAAGAGAAGAAGAAATAAGAAAAAGACAATCCAAGAACAAGAGAAAGAAGCCAACCCGCAACACATCACACAAACACCAAGACACCATTACCACATCACAGCAGGGTAAAACCAGAGCAACGAACCGCAACATTGCCAACAAAGCAACGAACCTACGGAACGAAAACGCAACAAAGCAACGAACCGCAACAACCCATACATCAGCAAAGTCATCATCCTGAATGGTTAATTTCAACAAATATTCGGCACATAACAAGATATGACGTAATATCAAGAAATGAACAGACAGGACGATTGACGAACAAGCAACAAAAACAAAAAACAGTCAATAAAACTAAATCAGTGTTGTTTCGTCAAAAATGGTCTCTTTCCGGAGCAAACCCCCGGAACAAGCAAAAAACAGTTCAAAGGAACTTGGAGAAAAGATGGCAAGTCTGATAATCGGACATGGAGGCATCCTCGACGTGCTGCGATCCAAGGTCCCCGAACAGCGTTGGAGGGTGCCCGCAGGAGAGGATTTCGCAGCCCAGGCAGACTTCCTGACAAGGCACCCGGTGCGTCCAGGCCGTCAGGGAATCGTGTTCACGAACCTCCCGGGAAACTGGATGCCGGTCGCCGATGCAGGCTGGACAATCTACTGGATCGACCGCGGACAGATACCCATCGGAGCGCAGGCCCTCCCCGAATATTTCATGGACCGAAGCATCACGGATTTCGTCCACGAGTTCTGGCGGATACAGACAATCGACAAGCGTCTGGTAGGCGATATCATCCTGAACAGGACCCGCCAGACGGCACCCATGATCATTGTCACATCGAACACTGGAGGCGTGGGAAAGACGGTTTCCTCACGCAGATTATGCGAGCGGGCAAGAGAAAAAGGACTACGCCCCCTCCTTATCGACGGCAACATGAGACAGTCATCGCAACGTTCCTTCTTCGACCCTGGGCAGCGTATGCCGGCGCGCACCATAGCCGACTGGCGTCCCGGCATGGCGGCACAATACGGCGCCAATTCGGGACGAATGTTCAACATCGGTTACGATGTTTCGTTCGCTCCACCGGCCGGTGCGATGGTGTCGTGGGACCACTACCGCGCATACATCGAGGAAGCACGCAAGCTCTGGGACTTCGTCGTCTTGGATCTCGACCGTATCAGCGCAGATGATCTGCAGGACAGCGCCACAGCCGCCGGAGGAATGGTCGTCCCCTACGTTCTTGCCGGCGACCTTTGCCTGGTCATCGTCAAGGCCGGCGTGCAAACGCAAGGAGATGCGTTGAATCTGCTCAGCGCGTTTCCCCGTTACGGTTTGCCCCGAGAATGTATCGGAATAAAAGACACGGTCCCGGTCGGAATGACAGACTACCGGCCACTTGATTATTCAAGATACGGGATTTTTCTCGGAGTCGAGTACCAGACGGTCGAGGCCGGCAATCTGATCGCATCCGGTAAATCGAATTGGGCTGACTCGAATCTGGACTTGGCGAGAGAGCAGACCCTTGAATGGGTTCTGCCCGATAAGGGATTCGAACCGGCCAGGTTCGAAGTGAAAAAGAAAAAGGGGTGGTTCCATCGTGGTTGATCTCTCACTCACGCCGAATCCCGATGACCGTGCTCTATGGCCGATGGGTAGCGACGCCGATTGGATTCGCGGAAGCGACGTGGCGAACAACGAACACCCCGGAGTGTTGGCGCAACGTCATCAGTGGATCGTTCCGAACCGATTGTTCGCGGAAAGCATGGTCAAGGCAAACAGTGAATTGGTTACGAGCATCATCGGCGCATTGCTTTCATGGAGGACATGCACCGTCGACCAGCTTCGGGCGGGACTCTCCGTGAAAGGAGCTCCCGAATTCCATCGCGACGAACCGAACCTGTACGGCGCGTTGTGTCGGCTGGGAGTCATCGACATCGGCTTCAGTCCTTACGAAAGATTTTCCGGGCAGATAATCCCGCAAACCTGGTTGTCGTTGAGCTCCGACAAGAAACTCATCCGAAGCACGCTCGGCCTGTTTAATTCAGCAACCTGGCTTCGTAGAATGCTTTCGGACAAGCAGTTGATCGGAATGAGACGCCACGTGCGCCACAATACGTATGCGGCGCACGTCGGACTGCATCTCGGTGTCAATCCGGACATCAAACTCGTCGGCGGCGACGGTTGGGGAGCGTTCCGGCTCATCGACCCGCAGGCGGTCAGCGAAGCCGGACTGCCTCACAGCTGTTCGACGGACATCACCGCACTCGCATCGAACAACGTGCTTGCGGGAATCGAAGTGCAGGTCCACCCAAATAACATGAGCCAGAAAATCTCCAATTGGTCGAAGCTGCTCGCCTACTCGCCGATGCAACGACGTGGACTCATCTGTATCTGGTTGCTCATACGCGACACCAGCCAATGGCAGTACCCGGCATTGGGCAGCATCATCGAAACGGCAAGCCATGCCGACGAGATGTTGGTCGGCGACCCATCCGTGGCGTCGCGTATGGGATTCGCGTTATGGGACGACTGGTTCGACGAGCAAGGCAACCCGACCGGCGGGATCGGAACATACCGGGACATGCTGAACGTCGAACGCAGCATGTTCTCACCGGACTGGAGCCGATGCACCCCATCAACAAAACCTGTGACGACAATCCGTGACTGGGGATGGACGGTCATGGATGAAACAATCAGACACCAATGGGGCTGGGATGTCAGTGGATGGCGGAAGCCGGAAGCATACCGGGGAGGATTCTACGGGTATATCGGAGGTGAAAGCGTTGAACTCTCTTCCTGAAAATTTCGCAACCAACCAGCAGCGTTTGGAGGAAGCCAAAACCGAACGCTACCGTGCATTGCAGAAGATACGGACGCTTTGCGAAACAGGACGCCGTTCGCTGGTGGTCCCGTTCCTCATGGTCAACCTGCAACGCAATCCGGCTTTGAAAAAAATACGACTCTGGCAATTGGATGCGATCATGTTCGACGTTTCCAAATACATTGCGGTGAAGACCATACGACGGATGAGGGAAACCATCGGCGACCAGAGCACCGTCAAGGACGGGTATGCGGATTTGGGATGGGCGTTGGCAGACAAGGATGCGACGGTCCGCATGACCACATGGCTATATCAACTGTTGGAAAGAGAGAAGCTGACCAAGTTCGACTTGCCGGAAGGATTCCCCTTGGCCATGCTCTACTCCACCGAACCGGCAACCGCAGAACAATCAAATTGACAGGAGGGCATCGGAATGAGAGAAAAAGAAAAAGCATGGTACGAGGTGACTCGCAGCATCAGCCAACTCGATGGCGACCAGTTGAGATCCATCGCGGATGATGTCCCAGGAAATCTGGAGGACTGCACGCTGCTGCTCGTCAGAGTGGGAAACGAGCCGGTCCGTGAATATGTGCATGGCGATGGCGAAGGCATACGCAAGGCGGGTGATCTCGCCGGCTTTTCCATCAGCCCACTGCCAGGGAACGGCGAACCCGAACTGCCGGAAGGAATCAGCAGATCAGCTCACTCTCTTGTGCCATGGCGGGCCCGCTTGAATTCAAAGGCGACGATGGAGAAGATGCGCACCGATTCCGCCGGCATTCGGAAAAGCGTCGAAGCATTGATGCCGGCAGACAGTTATGTCAGCGTAACGCTCCGCAGGCAAGGATATTTCGAACAGGCCCGAATTCGAGATTGGGTTGCCGACGAGCATTCCACCGTCGAGGACGGCAACGAATTTGTCGCAGCACACACGCTCTGCGCGCGAGTCACCGCAGCATGCGCCGACAGCCGCCGGAACGCAGAACTCGCACAACGGGCTGGACAGGCCATGTTCCCGCTGCTCTCCAACATGAGCAGTCATCCCAGCTACCCAAAGTTGGGCGGACTCATCGTGACCTTGGCTGTCACCCTGTTGACGATGGTATTGTCCGTCATCACTCCGATTCGTCTTGCCACATTCTTCTGGCTGGCGGGAACGGTAGCGGCGATGCTGCTGGTGCCTTGGGTTTTGAGTGGACTACTCTCCGCAAACGCGAAAGCCATGCTGAACGACGACAACAGCACTCGAATGTACTTCCGAGTACCGCCGCACTACAAATTCGCATGTCTTGGACTGTTGGCGTACTGCTCTTTGATGCTGTTGCCGATACCGTCATGGTTGTGGATCATTCCTCTTGCCTTCACCGTTGCAGCTGGAATCAGATGGTGGAGGAACACTCTATGGGATGATATTCTCCAACGCCCACGCCGATACTGGTGGCTTCGCCGCAAACGCAAGGCGAATCTCAGTGACACCGAAACAAAACTCGGCATGAAAGACAAACGAGTGTATGCGACGGGATATGGCCCGCAACGCACCACTTTGGTCTTCAGCCCAATGACCACGACCACACTGTTCATGCCGGTGCAGAAATCCACGGCGGTGAAACAGGATCTTCACCCGGTACCCGAACCATTGTCCCATGGAGGCGTCCTGATCGGATTGGACGATTCCGGACGTCCCGGATACTTGGATCCGACACAGCTCTATGGCGGAATCGCAATCAGCGGTGAAGCCGGATCAGGAAAAACCGTTCTGACCCACGGCATCAGCCAATGGGCCATCAGCCATCGCAACGATACCAGCCGTGACGTGTGGGGAACGGATTCACGACTCATCCACTTCTGGATGAAGGACGACACCGGAGTGGAAGTGCTGGACCGGTATCGGCAAACGCAGGGGATTGACTCCCCTCCACGTGTCATATATCTCACCGATCCTTCCAGCATCGGTCTCGATTTGCTCGGAATGCAGGAGGGAAGGAACGCCCAGGAGACGGCGGAAAGCGTCGCCAAAACCATGAGATACGCATTCAATGCCGGCGACATTCAGAACGACTCCCAAAACATCATCACCCAATCCATGACCATCGGCGTGGCCGCAAGCCGATACGACCAACACAAGCCGGGGGACATCCTAAGAAGATGCAGACAACTCGAGCAACAGTATCCCGGGGCCGGTCAACTCAGGCAACAGCAGTCACCTATCGGCTGGGCCGTGGTCGCATTGTGTGGGTCGGATGGTCAAACCGGATCAGCCAGAGCGCTTGGACAGGTATGCAGGGCTCTCGCATTGGAATTGAAGGACGATCCTCTCGGAATAGACATGACGTTGGCCGCGCGTGCCGCAGAACAACTGTACGGACGACCGGATCAGAAGGGGCAGGCGGCGCGAAGCGATCGTGAAATACTGCAGCGTACCAACGCCTCAGTGAACAAGGTCAACCAGTTCCTCGCCATCGAACACATGTTCACACCGCGACGCAGCACCGTCACATGGAAGTGGATATTGGATCACCCGGGCGACTATCACATCGTGCTCGCCCCGCACAATGGCCACTCGCTTCCCGAGCTCATGGACAAGATTCTGGGCTCGTGGCTCATGTACCGGTTCTGGAACACGGTGTTCGCACACTGCAAGGACTGGCTGACGCTTGGCAAACACACGATGCTCGTCTGCGACGAGCTGAGCCTGCTGGCGAACGGGTCGGACGACGTGTTGAAGAATCTGAGGGAGCAGGGGCGTTCGTTCGGATTGATTCTCGTGTTCGCCACCCAATACCCGACCCAGTTGTCCGACACGTTGTTGGATTCGTTCCTGGGGTACACGACGTTCATCAGCTACAACACGTCGATTCCGCGCATAGCCACGCTGACCGCGGCACGTCTGACCGACAATGAGGGATTGGATGGGTGGACTGGAGGAGCGGTGACGAACCTCCCCAAATACCATGCCGCTGTAAGAACCAGAAACATGGAACAGATCCAGCCGGCGTTCATCGTGAGCGTGAAAGACTTCGACGACGGTTATCGTCCCGGCGACAAGTAGGACCGCAAAAAAACATGCCAACCCATCCGGCTTCCATTGATGCCGGATGGGTTTTTCTTAATCTGTGTTCCCCGTGTTGTCTGAGAATGCAAGAAACTTTGTTAAAAACCGAAAACCTATCGTTATCAACCGATTCCGTTGATACACTCGGGAAACGCAGGAGGGTTCCTTCAAACCAAATTCGAAGGGAATCCAATAATGGGCAACACCATAGAAATCGCCGCTTCCAGCAATCTTGTCGGAAGCTATCACGCCATGTTCGACGGCATCCTCAACTCGACCGCCGGACAGCTCATCACCAAGGTGGGCACCGCTGCCGCAGTGATCTTGGCCTTGGGGCTTATCCTGGGAGGAATCAGCAAGGCGATGGGGCGAAGCAACCAGCTGGTCTCCATGTTCTGTCCAAGCGTCACACGAGTCATCGTCGCTCTCGCCGTCATCTTCATCTTCGCTGGCCCGACCATAACCATTCCGGCATTGCTGACAGCTCTTGACTGGATCGTCAACGCCGTGGGCAGCCAAGGCAAAGACTACCTCGGAATCTGATCGGGGAACATATTCATGGGCGAGCAAAGACAATTGCATCCAAGGGAAACCATGGATGACATCACCGAGGTCTCATCCACCGCATCAATCGAACGTAAGAACACGTTCATGATCACGAAAAGCACGGAAGCCCGATCCAAGACCGTGTTCTCGACAATCATCGGCGGTGTTATAGGACTGTTGATCTGTCTTATGCTCGCCCCGATCATCGGCATCACATTCGGCGTGGTGTTCATCCTCATCGGCTTGGTCGCCGCACCATTCCTCATGGTCGGCCAAGTCAAAGACCGGACCCAGCAGGTCCGATGGAAAAGACTCCTCAGGAGATTGCAGAGCCGGAACATCGCCGGAGAGGTTTTCTACCCCAATTCGAATCAGCCAGAGCATCTAAGCAGTCTGAAGGAGATGTGGATACTGTGAGCGCTTCAACTCAAATGCAGCCCAGCCTCCCGGTCAGGATGAAAGCGCGACGGAACATGCTGTTCATTGTTCTGCTCGTCGTTCTGATGACAGTGGTCGTACTGCCCTCCCAAGCATTCGCCATGGTCGAGAACGATGGCGGTGCGAGTGCGCCGGCATGCGCTACGACCACAAGCACCCAAGTCGATTACACGACATGTCTTCCGTCCGGCCGATGGGGAAGCAATGTCGGCAGCATAACCAGCCGCATCGAACCATCGAGCGGCATCCTTGGTTTCATCGCCAACGTGCCCGCTATGATCAGCCATACGACGAGGGACATCCTGCCGAACATGCTGATGCAGATCACGCAGCTCTGCTGGTCGTGCGCCTTGTCGCTAAGCCAGTTCGCGGCAAGCTTCACCCCATTGAAGACCGCCGGAGCGTCGGTCGACCACGCCACGGCGAACCTTATCGACAGTGTCATGGCCGGCGGCATTCCCGCGGCGTTGATGGTGACCGCCATCGTCGTATGGCTTCTCGCGGCGGGATTCGACATCGGGACCACGAAAGAGGCGAGCAAACGACTGCTTGCCACGGTATTGTGTCTTGCGGCTCTCATCGTGTTGGGGACAGGAGCCTCGAAAACCGCGGAGAATGCGACCGAACCGGCGACCGGCAGTCCCTGGTGGGTTGTCAACACCATCAACGGCGCAGTCAACAAGCTCACCGTCGGACTTGATCTGGACGGGTTGAACGACGGCGAATCGAACATGATGGCGTTCAGCAACAAAGCACTCAACCGTAATACGAACTGCCAGGATTACCTGTATGCCATGCACCAGCAGTACGACACCGCGACCAGCGGCAACGGGGGAGACACATCCTCTATCACCAAGGCCGTGAACCGCATGTGGGAGGAAACGGCTCTCCGATCGTGGGTGACGATGCAATGGGGTAATCCGTCAGCGGGGCCGAACACGCCGTCAGGTGTGGCCGACAACGCACAGCAAGCGTACTGCCATGTGCTTGACATGAACACGAACACCGATCCTGCGGTGCAAATGACATTGACGAATGCGGCAACCGGTTTGAGTATCGATTCCAGCACAGCGGAATGGTTGTTCAGCGAACACGGTTGGATCGACCCTCAGGACAGTTCCGTCAATGACAAGGAAAAGGAGCAGAACGACCGGGATAAATATGTTCGACTGACCAGAGCGGGGATCTTTTGGGAGACCTGCGGTATCGACGGCAGTGGGAAGGTGTACGGCCGTGACGGCTGGAACATCCTCGTCAAAAACATGGGGGACAAGGATACAGGAGCCATCAAAAACGGGAAGCTCACCGTCAGATTGAAGAAGGATGGATTCAGCGACATCTCAGGCGGGAACGGGGCCCACTTCTACGGGGACGATGTCAAGGTAGACCAGAACATACTCCAATTGTGCAATGTGGCTTTGGGCACAAAGCAATTCAAAGGCGACCAGTATCAGGCCTTCCACAACGACAATGACTTCCGTGATTCGAGCGGCAACGTCCAGAACACGGACATCGCCGATGCCGCGAACCTGGGCTGGCGTTTCGATATCCCCAACGTCGGCGGAACCTGGCGTGAAGCCAACCTTGGTAACACGCAGGATTCTTCGACCGGAGAAGGAGCGATGCGAATCACCCTGGACAACCTGTACGGCAATTCAGCGCCTGACAATCTGGGTGCATTCGGTTCCGTGCTCGGTGGCATCTGCAACATGATCGTCTGGGGATTGCTCAGCGTCATCCTCATCATGACCAAGCTCATGCTCGTCCTGATGGTGCTGTTCCTCGTCGTAGCGTTCCTCGTGAGAGCTTTCCCCATAGGCGAAGCTCCGAAGAACGTGTTGAAGAACTGGGTGAAATACACGTGCAACCTGAGCATGACCGGCGGATTGTATTCGGCTTTGGGAGCCATCGCCACATTCATCTGCCAGCTTATGTTGAAGTTCTGTTCCGAAATGAGCAGCAGCTTCATGTACAACGTGATCAGCGGTTTCAGTCCGGTGCTTGCAATCGCGGCCATCAGCCTGTTTTGTACCAGCGTGCTCAAAGTCGGCAACCCGTTCAGTTTCAAAGCGATGATGGGAATCGCCACCGGTGGAGCCATGGCAGGCGGAGTGCTGGCCGGCCTCAGGAGAATCGGCGGAGGAATAAGCAGCGGTCTCCTCATGGGACGGCTCCTCACAAGCCGAAACCACGGCGGCATGTCCAGTCGCAACGCCGGACCGCGCCACAGGATGTTCGGTCCTACCGCCGGCGAAAGCAAACTCGACTCCATGCTCGATTCGGAGAGGAAGAATCTTGACCTCGACGGCGGCGACCGCAACCTGTACGGACGCAACGCGAAAGAATACGATGCGATCGCAGCCCGCGGAGCAGACTCCCTCAGTTATAGATGGGGGCGCATGAACGAAGGTACCGTACGCGGGTCCCTCGCAGGAGTCGCCGCACGTTTCGCCAACCAAGCCGACAGAGCTCAGGCGTTCATGACGGGCGGCATGTCCTACGATGATCGCGTCAAGAACTATATGGCCCGCCATCCCGGCGCATCGCTCGGCCGCGCCCGTACCATGGCAAAAGGTGCAAGCCTGCTTAATCAGACCGCACGCGGCCTGGGCGGAGGAGCTATGCTGTTGGGCGCGACAGGCAAGGCAGCCCTAGGTGTCATGCAATCCCAACCGTTGCGTGACGTGGTCAAGCGTGGCGCCAAAGTCGCGGCGACCGGTATCGCCGCTGCCGCACTCACATCCAACCCGATCACACTGCCGGCAGGTGCAGTCGCATTGGGCAAGCTCGCCACCAACCGTGACCTCTGGCATGGAGCCAAGGTCGGACTCGACGCACTGGGAGCCAGAGCGGAGAAGAGCCGCAACGAAATCCTAAGCCTGGGCAACAGACCCACGACGGTCATGACTCCGATTGCTCCGGTCGAAGACAATCCGTTCGATCTCGATGAATCATTGAACGAGATGCACTCCGAGGACGGAAGTCTCAACTCCGATGGAGACAAGGCGTTCGGGGTGGTGGAGAACAGCATGATGCACAACTTCCGGCAACAGGGCCACATGAGCGAGCAGGAAGCCGCCGACGCATTGGAGAGCGCGCGTATCACGGGAGAGGTCAAGGAAGCAGCGGCGAAATACCATGCGAACCTCAACGCGCCGAAGAACCCACCTCGCCAGAAAACGTCTGACGAGTTCGAAACGGATGGAGATGCATTCTGATGAACACCGACACTGTTACTCAGACGGCTGGGCAGGGAGCCGCCGATTTTCTCACCGTCCTGTTCGCTTGGATGTTCACGCCAACGGGAGCCGTGCTGACCCTGCTCCTGTTGGCGGTCGGCGGCGGCAGCGTCTTCATGAAGATCATGGGACGTTCGATGAGAATGTTGTCCGTTGCGGCGAGGATATGCGCGGGCCTGTTCTTCGTGTGGGTCATCAGCGGCGTCCTGGAGGCGATGGGCATTCCCATCCGTGAATGGATGCAGGGGATCGCTAGTCAGCTCCCGGATTTGGGCGTGTTGCTCAAAGCGTTTTTGGAGAGGCTGTTGTTTACGGCATCCTAAAATTTTCGCAAAGAACTGTGGGAATGCGGGAATGGTTTGGCAGATGAATGCGGAAGTGTTTTTTCTGCCTGATCATTCCCGCATTGTGTTGTTTTCCTGTTGATTGGGAGAGCTGGTTCCACAAAAAAATGCGCCTCTGCTACACTGAATGTGGCCACATAAAAAAAGCGCGTCCCACGCCTCCACCTTGGCGGCGGAAAACGTGAACAGAGGAGAAAACAGCATGCTGAAAAGCACGATTCTTGTCGCGGTCGCCGACATCAAAGGCGGCGTCGGAAAAACGACGACAGCCATGCTCGTCGCCGGATGCCTCGCCCGGCGCGGCGAACACGTCACGGTTCTGGACGCCGACAACACCGGTGGCGCGACGCTCTGGGACGAATACGTGCGAATCGAGGACGATCGTCGTCGCAAAGAAGACGAAGCCAACGGGACTCCGCACAAACCCTACAAGCTGGGTTTCGACGTGATCCAAACCAATGACGTGATCCTCGGAATGCCCGACAGGATTCGCGAACGCTACAAAGGATGGGTCATCATCGACACGCCTCCATCCGATGCGGGAACGGTGCAGACGGCACTCCAGGCGGCCGACGTGTCAATCATCCCCTGCCAGCCGTCCATCAGCGATTTGAGCCATGCAGGGAAGACCTATGCGGCCGCCAGAAACGGCATCATCCTGCTCACGCGAGTGAAAGCGCGAACCAAACTCGCGCGTGACGCAGTGAAACAATTGGATGAGCTGGAGGCAACACGATTCGAAACGGTCATCCACGAGAGGGAAGCCATCAAGAATCTGTACGGAACCAACCAGATAGACAACAGGGATTACGCTTCCGTCACCCAAGAGCTCATTGACCTCGTCAAACAGTTCGGCATCGAGTAGGAGTTGAAACATGGTAAAGAATATCAACAGCGCTTTCGGACGCGGCCTGCAGGACACTCGCGACATGGGGCGTCGGCCTCTCCTATCCGAACCCCCCGAACCGAAGATGACGGTCGAGGCTCCCGAGCAGAAAGCAGTCTCTGAAGCAATCCCGGAAGATCATGAGACGAAAACGAATGAAGCATCCGGGAGGGCCGGCCGGAGGAAGCCCGTGTATTCGTTCGACCGGAGGCTCGGCACGAACCTGACGGATGAAAACTATCTCGCGCTGCGAATCAAGTCGGTCGAGACGAACATGACCACGCAGGCTCTTCTTAACGCCGCGGTGGAACAATGCTTCGTCAACGGAGGACTTGACATGGAGCTGGCCAGAAAATACGCGCAGACCCGCTGACACAAAAAGAGACTCGGCAGTATCCGAGTCTCTTTTTTCTTTTCCCGACTTCCACCGCTTTCACGCTGAGACTCCGGATAGTCTGACACTAGATAACACGTTCAGATTCTCAAGGAGACGAAGTGGCACGAAAAGCATCCGTTGAATCTCCAATGGACATCACCGAAGACAAACGGAAGAACGAAGTCGAACTGACGGCAATCAAACGCGCCATGCGAAACACCCGCTGGTGGAAAGTTTTCATCACCGTGTTCATGATCGCCGGAATCGTCGCTCCCGTCATCAGCATTCACGCAATCAGCACGCTGCAGGACATGGGTTCCATGTTGAGCGCGAAATACAAGGAGATCAGCGTAGACAAACCAGGGAAACAGGCAGCCTTGGCGTCCGTCAACAAATGGTTGGACACAAACAAAGGACCATTCCGTTACGGGACCACGAACCTGTTATGGGATTCGGCGACAAAAGTCGGATCCAGTGACGAGGACACCGGAACAGGAAAGGAACATACCGACTGGTGGAGCCACCAGTTCTCCCTGACCGACCTGTCCGACGGATCCACCCGCGACGTAACCCAGCTCATTTCATGGAAGAACAACGTGGCCACCGCCGTGGGAGAGCCAACAGTGCTGCCGTTGAAAGCAAGCGGCGCTGGCGGAGCCCAATCCTATACGCCATCCGGATACTCTCGCATCGACCAGGCGTCCAGCTTCCAGAACGTCGTCAACGCTTGGGCGAAAGCCTACATCGGGAAAGACAGCAACGCGTTCACCGTGCTGGTCGGGGATCCGAACAGCGAGCACGCCTACCAGCCAGCAGCCATCGGAACATTCAAAAACGTGAGCATCAACTGGCTTGTGGAGTGCGACAAGAACGGGCAATCCGTACCAAAGGAACAATCCAGTGACACGCCTCCCTATGCTGCGGCGTCGATCAGCATCACATTCGAACCGTATGCCGTGATGCAAGACAGTTCCGATAAGGGAAGCGACACGTCATCTTCGGACAACACCGGCGGCTCGACCGTCAAGACGAACATCACCGTACTGGTCAAGAACCCTACATCCGGTAACGCGAAGATCATCGACTGGGGAGCGGATGGCAGCGTCAGGACGTTGAGCCCCTATGCGAACGCACTGAGCAAAAGCGACGTGACCTCGGCGAACTCCGACGACGAGACCGGCGGCACCGATTCCGCCGGGACCACATCGCAGGACACCCAGTCCGACGATTCCACTGCCGACGGTTCCAAGGCATCATCGGGCAACGGCACGTCGGACAACACCTCAGACGGCACATCGTCGGACGGTACGGCATCCGACAGCCAAAACAACTAAGGAGACCATCATGGCCAATGACAAGAAACCAGAACTTCCCCCATTTGCGGAATTCGTCAACAGCAACGCCGACCTGTTCGGAGCGATCATCGTCATCCTATTCGGCATCGCGGTCGTCTGGACCATCATCAGCGGACTGTTCTAGAAGAGGAAACCGTCGTGGCATCGAGAAAAAACAAGACCGGCATAACCGTTGCCGGCATCCTTGGCGGCTTGGCCATCGTGCTCATAACCATCATCGTCATCATCCAAACCGGAGTATGGGCCACGGTCGCCCCACAATTCGGGTTGCCTGCAATAACCAGCATCAGTCAGATACTTCCGGGCGAAGACTCCATGCAGAAAACAAACATCGGCTTGGGGCTGAAAAAACCGGACCTGTCGAAAATCGAAGGCCAGATCAAAGACGGTCTGGCCTCCTCGGGGAACACCGGAGAAAAGGATTCCACGAACACGGATATGGGAGCGAGCGGACTGCCGGCTTCCGCGGCAAGCCCCATGAGCGTGTCCGAAGCCATCACAGCCGCCCGGAACCTCCCGACCGAAACACCCCATACGAAGGGCTACAATCGCGCCGAGGATTTCGGGGACTGGCAGAACAGCGACCAGCTTTGCGGATACGGAACCACCCGCGACTACATTCTCAACCGTGACCTGACCAATCCGGTCATGGACTCCAATTGCAAGGTGCAATCCGGGACACTGCATGACCCCTATACGGGCCAGACCATCAACTTCCGGAAGAGCGTCGTGAAGAATGGGAAGACCGTCAGCGGAGACAGCACCGCAGTGCAGATCGACCATGTGGTCGCCTTGAACGACGCATGGGCCTCCGGCCTGTGGAAGAACTCAAGGAAAAACGATCGCGTGAAATACGCGAACGATCCGGACGTGCTGCTTGCCAGCCAAGGGGATGCCAACAATGCGAAAAGCGAGGGCATCAACCTGTACGGGAGCGGTGTCCCCAAGAAGTCCGTCGGACGATGGGTCGCATCCACCCCATCCGTCTGGCTGCCGAGCAACAGCGGCTACCAGTGCTCCTACATGGCCAAGCGCGTCTACATCAAAGACAAGTATGGACTTTCCATGAGCAGTTGGGAGAAAAGCGAGACGATCGGATTCCTGCAGCAATGCCAGGCGAAAGAAAATTAAGCCATTCCGAAGAAAACTAGGAATTATCTGATTGTTTCAATATATTGCCTGTTGTTTCGGAAACACTACGGTAGGTTGAGATATCAGGATGAGGGCCTACGTTCTCTCGACCCGAATCCTCTCGGTGGTAATCCTGTTTTTCCTCGGATTCTCCTATGGTGCGGCTTCCCCTTGTGGACTTTTTGGGTGAGCCGCACCTTCTCTTTTTTTCTGAAACAATTCTGTTATGCCTGTTAAACTGAATATATCTACATAGAGTATGGAACAGCAAGGAGATCCATTGTCTGAAGACAAGACCGAAAAACTCGGCGACTTTATGCGCCGCGTAAAAGACGACACGGTGCTCAACCTGTACTTCGTCACGGAGACCGGGTCGAAAAGAATACCGACACCACTGTTCGGCAACCCCACTGCGGAACAGCTGAGGGACAACAGGTACCTGCAATCCCAGGTGGTCGCATCCCGCAAGCACTATTGCAATGAGGTGATCAGCAGCGGATGGACCATCCACGTGGATACCAAGTTCGATCAGGCGGCTTTCGAGAATGCCTAGAGCGGATAGAGGCTGGAGAATCTGCGGGGCGTCGGTTCGGTTTTCTTGGTACTAGGCACCTGTCTTAAACCTTGGATATCTTTCATTGGGATTTTCTTCTACGGCATGTGACTGTTATACTGAATATGCCCACATAAACAATTGAAGGAAGAAAACACCAATGAGCCACGCAGCCAACACAAGCATCCAAGACATCCAAAACGGAATAGGAGACTTCACACTCCTGCCCGAAGCAGACCGCAACAGCCTCGACGGCTATATGAAACTACCCGAACAAAACCGTCTCAACACCTGCTCCCATGGATATCTCATCGAACAAGGCGTGAAATCGAACATGACCTACCATGATGACGGCAGCGGAGACTGGACACTCTGCAAAGACGCCCCGGACTACAAGCAGTACGTAGAGGCCGGCAATCCGACACATGTTCCCTTGAATCCCGTCATCTGAATAGAAAGAACGAAATCATGTCCATTAAGTCAGCGCAAGCGAAACAACAGCTCAGAAACAGCGATGGCACATTCGCCAACGAGAACAAGAATGCGGGATTTCCCTCCAACGACATGATTCAGCGTGCCTCCAAATTGTTAGCGAAAAGCTCGGCGACCGTTGATGAGCCGATCATCAAGCCCTCCGTGAAGTCGGAAGGCTACATGGGATCCACCGCCATCACCGGCGGCAAATACGATGCCAGTCGCAGTCCGGCGGAAAACGCGAAACTCATGCGCGCGGACATCAAAGCATTGCAGAAGAACGGTCAACTTCCAAAAGATTGGAAGATCGGAGTCCGAACAAGTACAGGTTCCGCAAGTTGGAGAGCCCGATTCACCATCCAACTGCCGGAAGGCGAATCCTCCACATACGTGCCGACCCACGCCGAATATATGGCTGCGGATTCCGAAGACCGGATCATCGGTCCGGAACACAGGGCCGGACGAGGAATCATCGAAGCTCATGGAGGAAGCGCCTCCTCCGACGAATGGGATGAAACAGCACGGCGAATCAACCAGAAAATCCAGAACAACGAACAGCTGACCGTAGAAGAGCAAGCCTGCGTCATCGAAACTCCAAAAGTCCGCAACGCAAAGAAACTCTGCCAGCAGGTCGGCGACCAGTACACGTATCAGAACAACAACGCCATGGTCGACTACTTCGACACGGACGGATACGTCACCGTGCAAGCCGTGACCGGAATCAAGAAACCAGAAAACATTGACATCCTCCCCCGCATTCATGCGGGGGAGGATGTCAACGAAGACAAGCATCATCAAAGAGAGGAAAACAATTGAGCGTGAACCAACCGTTGACGGACAGCGAAGCCAGGAACATCTTCATAAACGGCGCGGAGGACTTCTATTCACTGTCGGCAAACCCGCAATTCTCCAACGTAGCCGAACTGTTTGACGCCTGGCTTACCGAGCATGATCGCCAACTGCTGGCCAAAACGGAAGCCGAAGCAGGGAAACGAATCTCCAGCGAACTCAAACTCGAACATGCAAGCGACGCCCACGCCCGAACGGAACCATCCCGCGCATACATTCAAGGATGCAAGGCCGCGAGAAGCCTGCTCGAGGACGCCATCCGAGACATGACGCAAGAACAGGGGACGCTATGAGTTTCACCGAGAAGAAATTCGTCGCAATCCACTGCGACGAATGCGATGAACAATACGACCCCGAAGACGGTAGCGCTTATTACACAGACAAAGACGACGCAGACGATGACGCCAGTTCCGACGGATGGCAATTGGATGGAGACGAAAACCACTACTGTCCGCAACACTGGCATCTGACCTGCAGCAAATGCGGGAAAACAGCAATGGGAAACCATGACGAACTCATTGAAAACGGATGGGACTGCGCCACAGACGAGTGGCTGTGCCCGGAATGTCATTAAGGAGAAAATTTGAGCAAATTCTACGAACCATTAAAAACAATCGTCGAAAAGGATGATTGGAAGATCGTCGAGGAGAACGAACACACTCTGGCCTGTTCCTGTAACGGGTTGAACGGCTGGGCTATCAGCGGCATGAGTGTGGTGGAATATTCGCAACGACGTTTGGCTTTCTTCCGGGACAATAGGCTGATCGGTGAAATCAAACTGTATGACCTTGACCTGGCGGGACGAGTCGTTGATGAATACATGACCGGCGGGTTCACTCCGACCATGTTCATTTCCTTGGATACGACGATGGAACAGTGGTGCCAGCAAATCGAAGACGCCTATGCAGGAGTGCTGACTGGACTTGAAGAGGAGGAAGATGCTGATGCCGGAAGCCAATGAGAGCATTGCACCTTTCACTCTGCTGGGTGGAATCCTGTATCTAAACGAGTTCGAACTGTTGCCGGGACTGTCGGCTGACGCTTGCCGGAATATCGGACGACTGCGGCGTAAAGCCGTGTCCGCTCATCTGGTAGGTGACAGGAAAACGGTTGTCTCCTGTGCCAGACAGATCAACCGTGTGGTCGAAGCAGACAAGCGACGCCGAGAACGACTCTCCTTCAAGAAAGGTCGGCCGACACCGAAACAGAAACCGGCACAAAAGAAGAAGAACACTGGTTCCGGATACGATGCCGAATACCGGCGCTTCAGGGAACAGTTCATGCGTGATGTGACCGATCCGAAGAAAATCCGTGAAGCAGACCGTCTCGCATTCTTCAGTGGCACGCAAATCATTCTTGAAAACTAGCAAAAGGAAAGAATCTTGAAACATCCAATCCTTATCAGCCTCAGCATCATGCTGGCCGCAATCATCGCAGTCGCCTTCCATCTGGCAAAAGACCCTGTCTGACCATGCCCCGATATCACAGTCGAGCCGAACGAGCAGCCGACCTGCTCCAGTCGCGTCGTTCCACGGTGGAATCCGTTGCCAAGCAGACCGGTTTGCCCGTCGATATCGTTCGCCAGATCAACGAGCCTATCGCCAAACGTCTGGCGGAGCAGGATGCGGTGGATGCCGCGGAACGTAGCATGAGGAAAGCCGAAGCGAAGATAATGCGCGAACAGTATCCGTGCCCGCTTTGCTCCACTGGTCATGCGGAACCGCATGACTGCGACACGTTCCTTCCCCTCGGGTTCATACACGGTGGCGAACGTGACGGACAAATGGACGGCTTCTGGTGCCACCCGTACTTCTGCTCCTGTTCGAACCAACGGTGCATCGCCTGTAATATTTTCCCCAGCAAAAGCAGAGAGGAAGCCGTCGAACGGTTCTGCGCCGGAGACTTCGCCCACGAAGACGATTTCATCGAACTGAAAACCGGCAAACGTTACCACTATTCGCAATACGGTATCGAACAGCAGATCCTCCGGTACCTAGCACATTGGAGCGCGGAGCAGGTCAAAAGGCTCGGCTTCGACTCGAAGCTCGTGGACACCCTGGCCATGCAACGGACATTGGATCGCATGGGCGACAAATACGTTGACGTGTTCGACACGACGCTACTATGCCCTAACTGCGGGATGAAAGGCGAATATCGGAAAGCCGTCAGCCCGATCACTCACACGAAAACATGGTGGCGGGTCGGCTGCCCATACTGCAAAACCCGCACCAGATACTCGTTTCCCTCTCAGAGAGAAGCTGCGGAAAAATTCGAATCCGCCCAACTGGATACCAAACCATCAATCCTTAACGAAAAGAGCAAATTATGAACTACCGTGAGGCTGAAGCCGTCACGGTTTCCTGCTTCGCCGAACGCATGGAGAACATACGCAGATTGTCCACGTATGACTCCGATGCGCTCTCCACAGGCTTGTATTCCCCTCGTTCCAAGGGTATTTTGTCCGAATATTCGGATTGTCCAAGCCAGACCATGGTCTGAGCGGCTTTGACGTCTCTTGGGGCCGTATAACCACAGTCGGCGCACTTGTATATGCGCCGTCCCAGCGGGATTCTGGTTTTCGTCCCGCAGACAGGGCACAGTTGCGTGGTCGGCTCCCACTTGGAGAGCACCACCACCTGTCCCGCGTGGCGGGTCAGTCTGTTTTTGACGCGGCCGAGGATGCTGTGCTGTATTTTTCGGCCATAACGGCGGTGCCATGCTTTGACCTGTTCATCCTGCATGAAGATGGTCTCATTGCGCAGCAGTTCCGCCGCTGTCTTGTTGGCGGCATCGTTCAGTCGATTCTGCTGTTTCGTATATGCCCGACGGATTCTCATGCGATTGCGTTGCCGGTTGTTCGACCCCTTCTTCTTGCGGTTCAGTTTTCGCTGTTCCCGTTTGAGGCGGTCGGTTTCTCCAACCATGACGTCGTATTCCGTTCCGTCCGAACATGTGATGGCGGTCTTCACGCCCATGTCCAGTCCGATGATGGTGTTCTTCACCGGCGCTAGTCTCTTGGCTTCACGTCGCTTGCGGTGTTCCTCCTTGTCCATGTAGCAGGTGACATGCAGATGCCACCCGTCCGCTTCGCTGGTGAGAACGGCCTTTGCCTGTTCCCATCCCTCCAATTGTCCGACGCCGCGCACCCGGACCCAGCCGGGGATGTTCTGTATCCTCGCCTTCTGTCCGCGTATGCGGTACGTGGTCTCCGGTTGTGGGAGTCCGAGCGACTTGACCTCGCTCGTGAACCCGACCGTTCCGGTCTTGCGGCCTTGTTTCTTGAGGGTTGCGAGTGTTTTGATGTTGGATCGGATGGTCTTGACGAGGGACTGCTTCATCTGGGAGCCGAGCACGCGGTATTCGCGTTCGTCCATCGTGTCGTCCTTGGTTTTCACGAGGACGTTTTTTCTTGGCTTGTAGGAGAACGGGTCTCCGCTGGCGATGCATTCGTTCCATAGCCATTTGGCTTCCAAGAACACGCGAACCAGTGCCTCGCGTTGGGTGCTGGAGAGTTTGTTGCCCACTATTTTCAGGTCGAACGTGGAACAGGTCTGGGTTTTCCTCTTGGCTTTGGTCGCCTTGATGGATTCCTTGATTCTTCGGTTCTTGTCCAGTCTCGCCTCTTCGGAGGTTCTGCGTGGCGAGCCGATGAGACTGACCGTCATGCTAACACCTCCGAATCTGCTAAACTGTTGTTAGCATGATTATAGCATAGAGGTGTGCGACATGGAACCCGACGAATACAAGCCAAAGGCTTCCGCGAAAGTGCGGACCAGATACCATATCGTGCTGGTCACGAAATACCGCAAACACGCTCTCGCAGGAATAGAGGCGGACGTGCTCGACAGCATCCGCGACGCCGAACGACGCTCACGGTTCGCAATCCATCGAATCAACACGGGCGACGGCAACCACGTGCATATGCTCGTCAGCATCCCACCCGACATGACCATCAGCGGGACAGTCAGCCGAATCAAACAGCTCACCACACGTGAACTGTGGAGCAAGCACCCCGATCATCTCAAACGCTACTACTGGGGAAAGCGCCACAAGCTATGGTCCGCCGGATACTATTGCGAAACCGTGGGAAGGAACAGCGAAAGCATAGTCGAACGCTACATAGACAACCAAAGACAAGCGGAGGCGATTCATCCGCGACACTGAAGATGACGAGGCTTTCTCGCCAAAACAAAAACGGTACTGGCAAGCAACTTCTACAAGGCGGGTGCGGCTGCGATGACCTCGAACAAGGACGATTGGGAGATCGTTGTAGATGACTTTGTAGCTTGTCGCTAGAGCGAAGTCATCTACAACGGTAATCTTGCCGGACTCGGGGTAGGCCGCAAAGCATGTGGACATGGGTGTCCGCGACACTGAGCCTGACCGCCTGATTAGGCGTTGAGCGGTGTGCCGCAGTTCGGGCAGAAGTTGGTTTGTCCGTCCAATGGCTGACCGCATTCGGGGCAGTTGTTCGTTATTGCCGGCTGGGGGATAGGGGCTGGAACGGGTGATGTCACAGGCATCGGCACAGTGCTCGTCACCGGCGCTGCTGACGCAGGAGCCTGTTGTTTGACTGCAGAAGTGAACAGTCTGACGACACGTGGCGGAATATTGTCCACCGGCAGCAGGCTCAGGGATTGGATTTCCGCAACCAACTGTCCAGGCGTCACGACACGAACATTGCCCGGCCAGACGGCTTCGCTGACATCCGGGTTGCCGTTATGTCCGCCCGGTACCATGCAGACCATCCATTGGGCCGCCACGTGATAGGTTTCGAGCGTGGACGCCCAATTATCGCGTTGGGTTGCCATGTTCTCGCTCATCTTGACCACGGGTGTTCCGTCCGAGCCTTTGATGAGGGCTCGACGGCTGATGCTTATGCGCACCAGGTTTCGTGGATCCAGGTTCACGTATTTGGTGTCGCTGCCGCCCTTGTAGTTCTTCGCGTCCACGAACCAGGCATGCACCTGCTGTTGCGGGTCTATGCCGACCAGCACGCAGTCGATGTCCGCGTTGATGGGCTGGCGGTTCTCGTTGAGCCCGTACAGGGACCAGAAGGAGATGACGTTGAGCTGCATGTAGGCGATGATTCTGGCCAATGCGGATTCGCCCTGCTGGCCGGCCTGTACGGCCGTGTTTCCGAAAGCGGAATAGTCCAAGCCGGAACCCGGATCGCCGTACAGTTTCCCGAGCTGGCGTTCCTGTTGCAGGTTCGCGTTGAGGCTGGCTTCATACAACGGGTCGGGGGAGCCGCCGTTGTCGTGGTCTATCATGAACCAGCCATAATAGGAGTCCTCGTTGCTCATGGCGGCCACCAGCCGGTATCGGGGCGCGAATCCCTTTAATTCCGTGTCCGGATCCAACGTGAGCTGATTGTTCGGGGATGAGGTTTTCTCCCCATAGGAGAAGGCGATTCCCCACCAAAGGGTTCCTGCCACCACGGTCACGATGAAACCTATGAAGAGCTCCGTGAAGGCGGAGCCTCCTGTCGCGGAAGATCCGACTCCGGCAAAAGGCCGCAGCGCATAATCCGCGCCCAATGAGGTAATGACCGCGGATATCAGTCCGGTCACCGCGATCAGCAAGCGTTCCTTCATGGTTCTGCAGAACACCATGCGGACTATGACAGCGATGACGGTGACGATCAGCGCCAGTATTCCTATGCCGTTCAACTCTTGGAAAAACGGGTCAAGATGCCCCATAGTTTATGTCTCCTCTCCTCAGCCGTGTATCGGTTGGCGGTATTCCAAAATCCGACGGTAGTCCTCCAAAAGGAACACCGTGACATCCATCTCACAGGACATCTGATAGATCTCGCCATCATATTCCCGTTCGGCCTGCACATAGTCCGCCGGGTCGATCAGAAACATGGCGGTTTCACGGCGCACACGCCATTCGGCACGGCTTTTCCCGTATTCCGCATGCGAATCATCGGCGTGCAGCCAGTGGAACAATTCATGGGTGAGAGAGCATCGTTTCTGAACGTCGGTCATATGCTCGTCGATGATTATGGTCTGGACAGCCTCACAGTAGAGGCCTGAAGTGTCGTCATCAAGCGTGGCTTCGATGACGTGGACTGGCTGGGTTTCCACGGCATCGAGCATCTGCTCGTAGGTCATGCCACGGTTGATGGGCATGTGGCGGTCGAATTGTGCGGCCGTCAACACGGTTGAATATCCTCCTATCGAATCGGTTCGAGAAGAGGATACTCTGACAGAACGGGGGCAAGCAGTCGTCACCAGCGGCCGTCACCGCCTTCCATTTCCGCGAGCTTATGCGGATCCTTGTTCGCCGCCAGGGACACGTCGCCCCTACGTAGTTTCTCCAATACGATACGCTTACGCTCCTCATCGGTGAGGGAGTCCGGCCTAGTGGCACCCTCACCTGCGTTCCCGGATTCAATTTCGGTTGACGGGGAATGTTTCCGTATTGGCCGTCTTTCTTCGTCGCTGACGAGCAGCGGGGATGACGATCCGTCGAGGATTTGAACGATATCATCACCGTCCATGACCGCGACGAACTGATACGAGGAGAACGAGTCGGCTCCCGTGGCTTCGGGGTGCGAATGGTCGGCTTTGAAATCGACATATGAAGTCAGCTGGCCGAATGTCATCCTCCAAAGCTCGCACATGCGTTCGAGGTCGGCTATACGCCATTCCTGCTCGTCGTTTACCCGTTCTCGGACGTATTTTTCGCTGCGCTTGATTCCACGCGCCAACGCACGGTTGGATAAACGACGTATGCCCATCTGGGATTTGACGCCGATGTTGATTCGTCGAGCGAATTCGCTGACCTCGATCTTCGTTGCCATGTCTCTATTCTACAGCTTTTTGCGTCTATTTAATGCGTCACGCCGACACGCCGATACTATTTGCGCCTACATGGACGCACCTGTATAACCTTAAATGCGCCCACATAGACGCAACGGATACATAGGAGACCTTTTCAAAATGACAAACCGCAAGGAAACACCATCAAGAACCGGAAAAGCGATCCGCGACCGGATAAACGCGATTATCGGAATCAACCGACATTCGAACTACGAAGTCGCCCGCATCATCGACAAATCCGAACGCTACGTGCGTGTCCACCGCAAGGGCGATCTCGAATGGAGCCTGGGGGATGTTGAACGATACGGGGCGGCCACCGGCTACACGCCAGGCGAAATCATGGCGGACACGTTCACGATAAAGCCGGCCATGAAGCGGTAGCACTGGTCCATCGCTAAGGAGCTTATATGAGGCAATATGCTCTAATCCATCGGGCCATCCTAGACGATCCGAGCTGGCGATGCCTGACACGTTCGCAGCAGAACCTGTATCTCCTGCTGCTACTGAAACTTTCGACCAATCTCTGCGGCATCGTTGACTGGCGTCCTAAAAAGCTTGCCGTTAACGCTTCGGATATGACTGTCGAGACGATAGAAGCCGATGCCGTCGTCTTGGAGAAGAAACTCTATATCGTACGAGATGAGGACACCGATGAAGTGCTGATACGTTCCTTCTTACGAAACGACGCGCCTCTCAAAAGCAGTAAGACAGCCATCGCTGTTCGCTCTAGCTACACGGATACAGCTTCGTCGAAACTGCGTGGAGTCATCGTTTTCGAATTGCAGCGGCTGTACAAGGAGCAGCGTGACTGGCAGGGATGGGATCAGGTTAGGGACCTGCTTGACCTGCCATCAATCGACCCCCGGAGAATTGTGTCAGGAGGTGAAGAAGCGGTATCCGATGCTCTCAACCGGTATCAGGAAAGCTCTTTCTCTCCTCCACGGGATACCTCATTCGATACCCCATCGGATGGGGTATCTCAAGGGGTGTTGGATACTCCATCGGATGGGGTATCTCAAGGGGTATCGGATACCCAATCCGATTCATATTCTCCCCTTATACCTAATACCTTATACCCAATACCTAATTCCTCTTTCCGTGCAAAAAATGAAAAATCGGCGGACGAGTCCGCCTCAGAGCCTGAAAACGAGAACGCTTCTTTCGAATCTTCTCAGAGTTCCAGCAGGGTCGAGGAAACCTCTCCGGTTCAGAAGAAACCTTCCGAGGTTTCTTCGAAGAAGAGAAAAGTTCCGAAAAAAGAGAAGAAGCCCGCGACCCGTCAGACCGTGTTGGCCCCGGACTGGAAGCCCTCGCCCGAACTTCGCATCGCCACGGCCAAGGCTGGAATCAACCTGATCCGCGAAGTCACCCTGTTCGTCGCCTACTACACGCAGGAGAAACCCGAATACCGCAGCGCCAACTGGGATGCCACATACAGGCGTTGGCTCGAACGGGACATCCAAAACCTGAAAATGGGGCGCGACCCCAACAACATCGCGCTACACCCGGAGAACCTACCGGTGAACGGCAGGCTGCCGAAGAGCGTGCTGAACGACATGCATAACGAGGAACTACAGGCGCGGGCCGCCGCCTGGGATGAAGCCCATCCGCGAGAGGAGGAATTCGATGAACTTTAACGAAGCTCTGCAGGTGCTGCGCCGCATCAACGTGCATCACGGCAACGCGCCAATCAGCGACGCTCAAGCCCAATGCTTCTACGAGGAGCTGGCCAGATCGGTGTCGTTCGACGAGGCCAACGCCGCGGTACGGGAATTCTACGCATTGCATCCTCACGGCGAATGGATGACGGTGGGGGATATCAACCTCGCCGTGAGAAGGAAACGACGACAGTCGATGCCTTCGGAAGCGACCATCACCCGGCTGATGGAGGAGAACCAGATTTCCGACCCCGACGAGATGTGGCAGTTCCGACGCTCTCTGCTCAAATCATTGGGCCGTGGCCGCCCCGCCACGCAGGCGGTGCAGCGTGCGTTGGAATTGTCCCGTCACCCGATGCTGGGCGGCCCGAGGGACGGGGCGACGAAAAGCCTGCCGCAGACACGGCCGGGGGGAAACCCCAATCCACGCGATCCGGCCCCGGTCGCGACCGTCGTCCAAAGCATCATCGGCGGACTCTCGGCTCGGCCGCATCGGGCGGAATAGCCCCCGGCCATCGCAAGAACATCGAATCAAAAAACGCCATCAGAAAAACCGATTGGAGAAAAACAAATGGCAGACATCACCACACAAACAATCCGAGACACCTTCTTGGACAACCTTCCCGAAAACGTGACGCGCGAGGAAGGGGAGGCGTTCTGGAACGCATGGCTGAACAGGCAACGCGAAGGGCATGAACCGGACATGCCGACACCTCCGGTCGGATTCCAGTACGCACCAGGCGAAGTGGACGAATTCGACTACGGCGAACCGGACCTGGAAGACGAGCAGCTGACTGAGGACCAGAAGCGAGACATGCTGGGATTGGTGCATGATTATGCGATGAACACGTCGGAACTGGCACGCACCATGCTGGACTGCCAGCATTTCGACGACCCGCAGATCCGGGAGCTCGTACGTCAGACGTTCAAGGATCTCGAATGCGCCGGAAGCCACGTGTCTGACGCTTTGAAGCTGATGGGTTGGACCGCGGACGATGCGACGGTCGGCTGAATTCGCTTCCGTTGCCGTCGATGCCGGGCCATGCGGCAACGGAAGAAAAACGGTTATTTTCAATAAAAAACCGGTTAATTACAAACCCTGAGGTTACAGTGGGAACTGTTTGAGAAAACTCAGGCAAGGAGAACCCTCGAAATGACCAAACGTAACAGCAGCGGTCTGCGCAACGCGGGCACCATCGCCACCGTAGCGGCATTGACCCTCGGCATGGCGGGGCCCGGCGTCATGACGGCCACCGCCGACGAAAACACCGCAAACGGGAACAACGGCAGCAGTGAAACTCAGACCGCCAAGGACACCGAATACACGACCACCGTGGCGGGAACGCCCGTCACCTTCGAAAAGGACGCCAACGGCGATTGCGCGGCGACCGTCGCCACCGTCAAAGGCAAGTTCCAGAACCAGGTGGTCGTGTCCGGCACAGACAAATCCCAGAACACTCTGACCACCAGCCAGAAACCCGGCACTGATGGGAAGCTCACGGGAGCGGTCACCTACACCAGCGCCGCGGGCTCCGCCGTCAAGTTCACGCTGACCATCTCCGATTACGAGATCGTCGATGACACGGCAGCCGAATGGACCACCAGCGTCGACGGCAACACGCATACGCTCGACCTGAAAAACGGCACGGCCACCGCAACCTTGGACAAGATCGCCTCCTATCCCGGCGATATCATCGTGACCGATGGCACATCCACCATCACGCTCAAACCCGAATACCAGAACGTAACTGCGGAATCCGGTGACAAACTAGGCGAGCTGAACGTGTCCGGAACCGCGGTCTACAAGAAAGCCGCCGACCAGACGGCCAACACCCCAGCCTTCGACGTGACCATCCCGTTCGCCTACACCTCGGGTACCCCGGTGACCGTGGACGGCACCGAAACGGAACTCACCAAGGTTGACGGCGGAAAATACCATGCGGATTACGCCGGTCCGACACTGGACGAATCCAACAAACCCAGCACGGACACGGTGACCCTCACCGGCATCAAGACCACACTGCCCATCAAATGGGGCAAAGACGTGCAGGTTGTCGACAAGGGAACCGGCGACACCGTCAGCAAGTTCGTACGTCTGACCGGCACCGCTTCAGGCGATGTCACCATCCAGGATGCCGCCAGCAAGAAAAGCGTCACCGTGCCGGTGGAAGTGGATGTCACCGCCGACCGAGCCCAGGACAAGAGCTTCACCGGCCTAACCGTGACCCGCACCGACGCGACAGGAAAAGCCACCGTATACGACGGGGCCAAAGACTTCAACGCAAAATTCAACCCCGACACCCATGAATACACGCTGACACTACCGGCCGACGCGGTCGGCGACAGCTACACGCTGGGCCTCACCCACGGTGTCGACGCCCAGGCATCCAAGCCGACGCTCGCGCTCGGAGAGGGAGCCTCCCGCGTACTCAAGGTCAACGTGAACGGAGCTGACTACACGGTTAACGTGAAATTCCAGCCGGCCGACCTGAAAGCAGATTCCCCCGCGAAACTCACCGGACTGTATGTGAACAAGACCGGCGAGAACACGAAGGGCCAGCTCATCGACAACTGGAATCCGAACCGACTCGACTACGTGCTCGCACTGGGGGAGAAGGATCCAAGCCCGTATGTGCTGCCCGAAGCGCCTGACGGAGTCACCATCAAGGGCGGCAACATCACGCAGAACGCGCAATCCACCCGCCAGGAATGGATCGTCACCGACACCGCAACCGGAACCAGCCGCATCTACAGTCTGACCGTCACCCGCCCCGTGAAAACCGCGGTAACCGAATTCAAGCCCGCCGACCCAGCCAAACAGGCTTCCACAGTCGACCCGGCCAACCAACAGGACACCGCGCTCGCATCGCACGGGTACACCGACAAAACCGGCAAATACGTCACATCCGACAAGGATTCTTACATCATCCCGGAAGGCGGCACTTTCGCCTACACGCCAAAGAACGGCCAATCCGCAACAGTCACGGTAGCCCACGAGGGAATGACCTACACGTACACGGTCAACGTGCTCGCGCCGGACGGTTCGACCTTCGCGCAACACACGTACACCGTCACCTACATCACGGCGGCCACGCACAAGGCGCAGCTCACTGGCATCCTCGTGGACGGCACTGCCGTCAAGGGCTTCGACCCGGCCAGACACGAGTACAACGCATCCGTGAACGATCCGGACGAATGGATGGTCTCCCCGCAGTACGACAAGGCAAGCGGCATGACCGTCAGCACCGAGAAGAAGGGTGCGGACGCCACCATCACCGTCACATCCGGTGACGGATTGGTCAAGACCACCTACAAGGTGCATGTCACCCGCAAACCATTCGGCGGCAACGGGAACAATGCGCTCGGACTCGCCTCCACGGGCGTCGGCGGCGGAACCGTAGCGTTCCTGTCGATGGCGTTGATGGCTATGGGAGCGGTTCTCGGACTCGTTGCACGTCGGCGCCAGCGCGGACGCAGCTTCTAATAGCAACGGCTTGCGACCTGATGCGGTCGCAAGCCTTCCATTAATTTTCTCTGACTCGGCATGAAATGTCGGGCAAAAAACAAGAAAAGGAAAGAACATGATGAAACAAAAACGGATTGTCGCCGTAGCGCTTGGCCTGGCCCTGTCCGTAAGCCCCATGATCGTGTTGCCCACCGCTTTCGCGGATCAGGTATCGGGGAACCCGTCCTCGTCGATTTCGGCCCGTTCGACGGCTCCGAATCCGCTCGACAAGTTCAGCACCGAAGAGAAGGCGTTCCTCAACAATCACAAGGACAAGATCGCATCCGCCCTGGGCATCGACGGGTTCGACCCATCCACCACCGACTATTACGGCGTCAAGGAATCGGCACTCGACACGGTCGCAGGCAAGATCCCCACCTCGAACACGGGACTGCTGAAGCCGATGGGCGCGCCGCTCGAGATCGACACGAACGCCACCGGCTGGCTCGTCGACGGAAAGATCGCGAAGGACAAGCCGTCCTCCGGCGACATGGCATACCGGGTCACGATCAAGGGCAAGAGCGGCGGCACCGTCGCATACACGCTGCACACCGCCTCACAGGATGCGAGCAGCAAAGCCGATCCGGGCGAGCTGAAGGGCGTGACCGCCACCGCCAATGGCACCGCCGTCACGGACTTCAATCCGGTGAAGGACGGCACATACACCGTGCCCGACGACGCGGAGGTGAAGATCGGCGACGTGCCCGACGGATGGAAGCTCGACCATAAGGCGGATTCGAAGACCGGCACGCTCACCTTCACCTGCACGAAGGATGATGTGACCGTCACCTGGACGTTCAAGTACGATGACGGAACCACCACGCCGAGCACCGGGGACAAGGCCGATCCAAGCGAACTGGCGGGGGTGACCGCCACGGCCGACGGGAAACCGGTCGACGGGTTCGCCCCGACGAAGACCGGCACATGGACCGTTCCCGACGGCGCGGAGGTGAAACTCTCCGGCCTGCCCGACGGTTGGGCGAGCTATAAGAATCTTGACGCGAAACCCGGCACCCTGTCCTACGACATCAAGAAGGGCGACGTCACCGTCGTCACGTGGACGTTCACATACGATTCCACGACCGATCCGGACAAGCCCGCCACGGGCGTGGACGCATTGAAGGGCGTGACCGCGACCGTCGACGGGAAACCGCTCCCGAGCTTCGACCCGACGAAATCCGGCACCTACAGGGTCGCCACGGGCGCCGAGGTGAAGATCTCGAACGTCCCGTCCGATTGGAAGCTTGACAAGACCGCATCCGATTCGAAGCTGGTGTTCGCCGCTTCCAAGGACGGCACGACCGTCACTTGGACGTTCGAATACCAAGGCAAGGACGATGACGGAGCCACCACCAACCCTGGTGACAATGCCGGAAACAAAAGCCAGAACAACAATGACGGCACGACTTCCAAGCCGCCGGCGAACGGCGCGAACCCGCTCGCCTCCACCGGCGTGGGAATCGGCTGGGTCGGCTGGCTCATCGGCATCCTCGCCATCATCGGCGGAGCATTGGGAATCACGGTCGCTGTCCGCAAGCCGAAGGGCAAGGCCACGGACGAGACCCCGGCCCCGGAAGCCGATGACAGCGAAGCGTCATCCGATCAGCCGCTAAACTCCTGACCTCCATCGAAGGTTTGGCAGGAGAAGCAAATACCCTCCCCTGCCAAACCCCACGTTGAATCTTGATGCCATGCGGGACCCTCCTGCAAACCGGCTCCTATAGCATGACATCAACAAGGGATGCCGAAAGGCATCCCTATTTTTTATTCAAAAACTTTGGTAAATAGCGAAAAAATGTTGGAATCAGCCGATTTTGCATGTACGTTGAAGGAAACGAAGACGACCATTCCCATCAGCCGTACGCCGAAGCCGATAAGCGGGTTCGGTCTGAAGCCGGGCAAATACAGGCCGTCCGCGGTGAAAGTCGCCGGATTCGACCCGTTGGACGCCAACCATGCCGCATCTACCGGTGGGGTCGCTTCCCGTCCTCGACAGGACGTGCAAACAAGGAAAGGAAAACACTGGAATGAGAGACAACCAAACGACACGGCGCATGCCAATGATCGTGACGGCAATGGCCTGCGCGACCGCGAGCATGCTGGCCGGCCTGGCGCTGGCCCCATCCGCGATGGCGGCGGGTGCGACCATCACCCTGAACGGCGCGGACGGCAATTCGCTGGCCGGCCACACGTTCAACGTGTACCAGATCGGCACGTACACGGACCAGATCCTGAACGGCACGCAGATCAGCAGTCTCGGCGTGCGCGGCACCGCGGCAAGCAACGCGTGGGCGGCCGACGCGATCAGCATCGCCAACGCGTACGATCCGGACACGGGCGACGACATCGCCAAGGTGTACGGCTACGATGACGCGGGCAACATCGCCAACATCAAGATGGACTCCCAGGCCAGGCAATTGCGCAACATCAGCAAGGCCCTGTCCCAGTCCTCGAAGAAGCCGGCCGCCATCCAGGGCGGAGCGAACCTGACGACCACCCGGTCCACGCTGACCATCAACGTGCCCGCCGAAGGCTTCTACTACATCACGGATTCGGCGGGCAACCCGATCATGATCGGCACGAAATCCGGCAACGCGAACATCATGAAGAACGACGCGAAGGACCCGCAGTGGCGGACCCTCGGCACTGCGGTCGTCAAGGCGAAAAGCGTGAGGGTCGACAAGAAGGTCCAGGTGCAGCGCAACGGCGCCACGGTCGGCAAGGACGGCACCACCGACGATCCGGTCGGCGTGACCGTCGGCGACACCGTCACCAACACGGTCGAGGTGACCGTGCCGAACAAGCAGGCCGCCTCCGCCGTCAAGTTCAAGCTCATCGACCAGCCGAAGGGCCAGACGTACGTGAAGGACTCGCTGAGCGTCCGGCTGAAGAACGCGCCGCAGACCGACATCACGGCCGACGCGGTCATCTACGACGGGACCACGCAGAACAACGCGAAAAGCATCCCCGGCGACCCGACCCTGAAGACCGCCGACAACCGGCCCGCAGACCCGGATCTCGCGATCCCGGCCGGCGGCTGGGGCATCGACGGCAAGAAACTTCTCGACAAATACTCCAACAGGACGATCGTCATCACCTACCGTATGACCGTCGACAAGGCCAGCGTCACCGATCCGGCGAACAACACCGTCCACACGTACGGCACGTTCACCGACGGCGTCCGGTTCACCACGATCACCGACCAGGACAAGGCCGACATCAAGGCCTACGACTTCACCCTGCGGAAGGTGGACGCGGGCAACGTGAACACGCTGCTCGACGGCGCCCAGTTCCAGATCCAGCGCAACGGCAAATGGATGAAGCTCGACCAGAACACCGGCAAATGGTCGGACGCGGCCAACCAGGGTTCCGCCACCGTGTTCGTGACCGGCGACACGAACCATGACGGGACGGCCGACAACAGGGACGACGCGAGCCAGAGGGGCCTCATCCGGTTCAAGGGCCTCGGCTACGGCACGTACACGGTCACCGAAACCCGGGAGCCGGCCGGCTACGCCAGCTACGCGAAACCGACGTTCACCGTCACCATCGACGACGCAGGCGCCAACATCCAGTACAGGGGCACCGGCACCGTGCCGAACCTGACCAGCAGGCTGGACAACAACACCGTCCAGGTCAAGAACGTCGCGAATCTGACCCAACTGCCGCAGACCGGCGGCGTGCTCGCGTTCGCGTTCTGGCTGGCCTGCGCCATGCCCCTGTTCGCGATCGGCGGCATGATGGCCGTGCGCGTCATGCGCAACCGCCGCGACGCGCTGACGCTCACGCATGACGGCGGCAATCCGGCCGCCTGACACATGTCCCAGCCCTCCAGACCGGGGTTCCGCCGATAGGGGGCGGGGTCGCGTCCCCTATCGGCCTCTCATCACCGAATGATTCTTTTTTATCCGGCCCGCCACGAGGGGTTCGTACGGGTCTTGGCCCATCCGTCGGAAGACATTGCGAGGGATGGGGGAAGGAAAACCGATAATGCGCACATGGCTGAAACGGATGGTCGCCGGCATCGTGTCGGCGGGCACCCTGATGGCGGGCACCGCGAACGCGGACGAGATCCGCATGCCCGACATCGGCAAGACCATCACGAGCCTGACGGCATCGGCCGCCACGACGTATCCAAGGGAGCTCGTCAACGGCGGATTCGACTACCTGCCCGCGGGCGGCTGGAACGTCATCAGTCCCAAGCTGAACACCTCAAGAGGCAAGTTCACAAGTGTCGATCCGGTCAACGGGCAGTACATCCGCAATGCGTATGTCACAGATGGAAACGTCGCATGGGTGAAATGGGACGGTTTTGATGCCTCCAAATTCGGGTGGATCTCCGACCAGAAAGGCGGGAAACCCCAAGGCTTCGTCACCGACCACGCAAACAGCGTCGAATTGCAGCGGGACAATGACACGGACAATACGTATGCGGAGATCGTCGGCAGCGAAATCGGCAAAAGCATCTATCAGAAGATCGACACGCAGCACAGCACTGACGCCGTATACACGGTGCGCTTCGATCATGCGGCACTGAGTTCCGAGCATGCCGACGGGATGCAGGCGCTGGTCAACGGCAAGCCCGTGACCATGACCCGAATCGGCGGCAACAAGGCCGGGGACAAGACCGGTTGGACGGGTACGGACATCGTCACCCACGCGACCAACACGGATCATTACCGTCATGACGGTCAGTGGGCGACCTACGAGGGCAAGGTCACGATCCCGGCGAACACGCCTGTCAGCACGTTCACGTTCAAATCGCTGAATGAAGCGAAACCCGACATGGGCAACCTGATCGACAACCTGACGTTCAAGATCGCGTACAGGCTGAGCTACGACTCGAACGGCGGCACGAAGGCGAAGGCCAGCCAAATCAGTTCCAGGACCGAGGGCAAGGCGTCCGAGACCGACGGCAGCGTGCGTCTCGCGGCGGATGACGATGTGGCGGAATACGCCGCCAACGGCCTGCCGGACCATCTGGTGAACGGCACGTTCGATTATCGCGGCAACGAGATCATCAACGAGAACCAGAGGGGCTACGGCGGGCACGACACAACCTACCTCGCCATAATCAGTGCGAAGACCGGCATCATCGGCAACCCGCTGCACAGCAAGCTCGACAACTGGGATTCCGGCAAGTTCGGCTGGAGATCCAACGACGCCACCGCCGGCGTCGACACCGTCGAGGTGCAGCGCCGCAACCACACCCCGTATCCGACCTACGCAGGCAACGTGTGGGGCGAGATCGCCGCAGCCAAGCGGGGCAGGTACATCTACCAGGACATCGCCACCACGCCTGGCGTCATGTACAAGTGGAGCCTCAAGCACGCGTCCCGCAACGCGGGCCAGGACGACAGCATGCAGGTCATGATCGGTGAACCCGGCAAGACCGTCGCACAGCAGGCGACCCGCACCACATCCAACGGGTCGGACAAGACCGGCAGCGTCGGCACCACGATCACCACGCACGGCACCGCGCAGGACGGCAAGTGGGAGACCTATACCGGCACCTACATCGCCACCTCGACCGTCACCCGCTTCACGTTCAGGAGCGTCAGGGACTCCAACGGCCAGGGCCTCGACTTCACCGCCGAAGGCAACTGCGTCGACGACCTAAGCTTCGACAAGGCGTACAAGCTCTCTTACGACAAGAATTCTTCGGACGCGACCGGCAGCGTGCCATCCAATCAATACGGCAAGGAGAACACCGTACAGCCCGCCAAGTCCAAGACCACGGGCAGTGTCGGACTCGCGGCTGACAAAACCGCTTCCGGCCTGACGGTGCATGATCTGAAGAAGAACGACAAGGGCAAGGTGCCCTCCAGTTCGAAGGCGGATTCCACGCAGCCGGCCGCGTTCAAGGCTCCGGACGCCAAGGTGGAGACCATCGCCTCCAGGGCCGCGGGCGATGAGCTGGCCGTGAACGGCGGGTTCGACACCCCGAAGTGGAGCATCGCGAAGGAGGGGCAGGGCCTGCCCTGGGTGTATGTGAAGCCCAATGCGGGCACGATCCGCTCCTACGCGCAGGCCATGGCCGGACAGACGGGCGTGAAGGCCGGCGGCCTGACCGCCGCCACGTTCGCTTGGCAGGATCTCGATGCCATCGGCAGCAACCAGAACTTCGAACTGCATCGCGAGAAGGACGGGAACACGGCCGCCGACGTGCATGCGGGCCGTACCGTCGCCCAGACCGTGAACACGACGCCCGGCGCCAGCTACACGTTCAGTATCCGCCACTCCGGCCGCTCCAAAGGCAACGCGGGCGGCGTGACATTGCTCACCGGCCCCGACAAGGATCATCTCACCCCGGTCAAACTGACCCGCACCACGGTCTCCAAGACCGGCCAGAAGTACGGGGACAAGACCGGCGATGTGGGAACCGTCGCCTACACGCACTCCGATTCCATGGACGCCACGGAAGGCAGCCACGAACCGTGGGACCATTCCGACGACTGGGAATCCTACGAGGGCACGGTCATTATCCCAGCCGGACAATCCCGCACGATGATCGCCTACAGGGGCGTCGCCAAGGACGGTACTCTTACTGCCTCCGCCAATGACAGCATCATCGACGACCTGAGCTTCCGCCTCGCCTACAAGCTCAGCTACGACGGGAACGGCGGAACCGGCCAAGTGCCCTCGCGCACCGAGACGGGCAGGACCGAAACCGCCGCATCCGGGACGGATGGCACGGTCAGGCTTGCGGCCGACAAGAGCGCCGAACCGGAATCCGGAACCATCGCGGACGACCGCAGGGTGCTGACCGACACGACCGCCAGACAGGATGACGGGACCAGCCAGCGGACGATCACCCGATCCGACGGTTCCGTGCGCGTGGAGACGATCGCCGACACGGGCGCCGTATCCGGCTGCCAGGTCTACTATCCGGCCGGCACCAGGATCACTTTGGCGACCGCGAAGGCCGACTCCGACTGCTGGGATTCCAGCCAGATCAGCAGGACCAACCGCACGTTCTACGGTTGGAGCGCGAACACGGACGCCAACGACAGGGACGTGCCCGTCGGCGACACCATGGACCGGAACACGCTGAACGCGAACGTCAGGACGGAGATCGTCATGCCCGCCAGGGCGAAGACCGTATACGCATTGTGGGCCATCAACCCCACCCTGTCGTACAACGTGAACGCGCCCGCCGGCAGCAACGCGCCCGGCAAGCCCGCATCGCAGACCGTGCCCTACAACACGGCCGCCGCCGACAAATCCGGTTGGGCGGCCGGCGACACGGGCAAGATTCCCGGCTACCGGTTCGACGGCTGGTACACGGCCCCGAACGGCGGAAACAAATACGATTTCAACACGCCGCTCACCAACAACATGACCGTCTACGCGCACTGGATCGGCAACGGGTACACAGTCAGATTCACCGGCAACGGGGCGACCGGCGGCAACACCCCGGACCAGGCGTTCCAATACAACATCGGCCAGAACCTGCACCGGAACGGGTTCACGCGCGACGGATACACGTTCACCGGGTGGAAGCGCGCCGACAACCAGCAGGCGTACGGCGACGGCCAGTGGGTCACGAACCTGACCACCCAGCCGAACGGGATCGTCACCATGGTCGCCCAATGGTCGGCCAACGAGGCCCACATCCGCTACAATCCGAACCCTCCCGCGGGCAAGACCGCGGGAGGCAACGGCACCCCCAACTGGGATGGCCACACCGGCGACACTCCCGCCATCGGAGGGAACGGCTGGACGATCGACGGGTACACGTTCGCCGGCTGGACCACCAGCCCGGACGGGAGCGGCACGAAGTACGCGCCGGGCGCCAGTTGGACGGCGAACGGGACGCTGACCCTGTACGCGCAGTGGACGCCCGGCGAGGCCGGCCTGACCTACGACGGCAACGGGGCGACCGGTGGCAAGACCGACCCGCAGAACGGGGTCACCGACCAGAAGGTCAACGTACGCCAGAACGGGTTCACGCGCGACGGATACACGTTCGTCACGTGGAACACTCAGGCCGACTGCAAGGGCAATGCAGTGAAACCTAACAGCGAGTGGACGTTGCGTGGTTCCAGCACCCTATATGCCTGCTGGGCCGGCGTCGCGCAGACCCTCACCTATCACGGCAACGGCGCGACCGGCGGCAACACGGCGGCACAATCCGGCCACACCGGTGACGAGCTGACCACAAACGCCAATGGTTTCACCCGCGACGGATACACGTTCGTTCGTTGGGACACCGCCAAGGATGGTTCCGGCACCGCATACGGCGAAGGCAAGAACGGTGTCGGCCGGTACACGATGAAGCCTGCAGGCAACGACCTGTACGCGATCTGGCAGGCCAACCCCGCCAGCATCCGATACCGGGATGACTGGGGGGCCACCGGTTCGGTGTGGCGTCACCGGCCAGAACGTGACCATCGCCCAAAACGGGTTCACCCGCCCCGGCTACACGTTCACCGGCTGGGCCAGGGACAGGCGCACGAATCCGAGCCTCCAGCCCGGAGGCCGGTACACGCTCACCCCCGGCACCACGACACTGTGGGCCCAATGGAAGGCCGACCCGGCGCACCTGATCTACAACGCGAACACCGGCTCCACCAGCCAGACCCGCAGGACGGACGGCGTGGTCGACCAGACGCTCACCGTCATCGCCAACCCGTTCACCCGCACCGGCTACACGTTCACCGGCTGGAACACGCAGGCCGACGGCAGGGGCAGGGCGTACACGGCGGGCAACGGGTTCAGACTGGTCGCCGACCCGAAGAGCAACCCGGTCAACACGAGCGTCCTGTACGCGCAGTGGAGGATCAACCGGGTCGCCCTGAAGTTCGACCCGAACGGGGGAACCGGCGGATACCCGGACATCACCGTCGACGCGTTCACGACGGTCACCATCCCGGCCGACGCGAAGGAGCCCAAGGTGCAAAGGCCCGGCTTCCGGTTCACCGGCTGGGCCATGAAACCCACGCCCGGTGCCGGTGACACGATCCTCAGCCCCGGCAAGGGCACGGTCAGCATGCCCGACCGGGGCAGCATCACCGTGTACGCGCAATGGGCGCCGGCCATGACCACGCTCCCGTTCACGGGCGGACAGGCCCAGGTGCCGACCATCTGGCTGTACGCCGGATTCGCGCTCATGCTGATCGCGCTCGGCGTGATGATGCCGATGCTACGCATGCGCATGGCCGCAACCAAGCGCACCGGTAAGCACATGCCGATCACCGGCGGAAAGCACGCGAAGTGACGGCAGCGGCCGAAACCGACGTGTGGGAGAGCGTCGCGGATGCGGTCCGCGACAAGCGGGCGCGCGACAATCGCGCCCGCCGGCTCGTCCGCCATTCCCGGATCTACGCGGTCGCCGCAGTCATCTGCCTGATCGCGGGCATGGTGCTTGTCGCCATGCCCCGCATCCAGCAGACGCTCGGCGACCGCGCCGTTGACGAGCAGGCGCGATCCGTCAGCCAGACGGCCGCGCTGTTTCCGGAATCCTCCCGTCAAAGCGTCATCCAATCTGCCATCGCATATAATCAGCGTCTTTATGAAGGCGGTCAGCCACAGATAGGCGAACCTGTGTTCGATGGGAAGACCGAGGGCAATTTCGAGGGCGATGCCGAATACCGGCGTCAACTGTCCGTGAATGGGTTGGATGCCATGGGTGAGATTCTGATTCCGAAGATCAGCGTCGACATGCCCATCCTCCACGGAGCTGGTCAAGATGTGCTCGAACATGCGGCCGGCCATCTGGCGGGCACCAGTCTGCCTATCGGTGGCAAGAATACGCGCGCCGTAATCACCGGTCATTCGAATCTGAAAGGCGCGACCCTGTTCACCCGGCTCGGTGAACTCGAAGACGGCGACCCGTTCTATATCAAGGTCATGGGTAACACGCTCGCCTATCGAGTCACCAGCAAACGCATCGTCTCTCCTACCGACACGAAATCGTTGCGTGTCCATAAGGGGAAGGACGAGGTCACGCTCCTCACCTGTACGGGGCAGGGCAATACGCTGCGACTGCTTGTCACGGGGGAGCGCAACAGCATGCCCGATCAGGCCCCCTTGCCCGGAGATGCCACGGGGGACGTAAAAAAGGCGGCTTTTGTTTCGGGCGTCACCGTGACGGGGATATTGGCTGTCGGATTTTCGCTTTGTCGCAGTCGGCGTGCCGTGGGTCATCATATAGGTTTGCCACAGACACATGATAGTGACAATTTGCGTTAGTAAAAAAAGGTGTTACTATATGTTTGTGAAACAAAAACACGTAATCTCCCGACATCGGGGTAAACCCGAAAAGGAAGACACATACACGAGAAAGAAGAAACTCCCCATGACACACGGCATCACCAAGATCACAGTGGCAACCACCGCCGTGATGGCAACCCTTGCCGCTCCGGCAGTCGCAATGGCCGACGAAACCACAACCACCGGCGACCAAACCAATCAGGCAATCACACAGGCCCAAGACAGCATCCAGCAGGCACAGCAGAGCACCACCGAAGCCAACCAGGCTATCGCACAGGCATCCCCGACCGGCGTGACCGAAGCACAGGCCAAGGCCGACGCCGCCGCAGCCGCACTGGACACCGCCAAGCAGAACCTCGACGCCGCCGCCGCCCAGCAGCAGACAGCCGCAAACAACCAGCAGCAGGCGCAGGCGAACTACGACGACGCCAATAAGGCCCAGCAGCAGGCCGCACAGGATGCGACCGGCACGGCCGACAAGATCGCGGCCGCGCAGCAGGCCGCGAACGACGCGTCCAACGCCATCAATGACGCCAGCAAGGCCATGCGGCAGGCCTCCGACGGCCAGTCGAAGGCAGAAAGCCCCAAGGCCAGCTCC